>Ga0209287_10000123_pt1 | contig 49303 bp, 42 predicted proteins | sample PPLLak3cmMay2015_2_FD_187255 | JGI IMG/M metagenome (GOLD analysis project Ga0209287, IMG submission 187255) | Freshwater sediment microbial communities from Prairie Pothole Lake near Jamestown, North Dakota, USA - PPLs Lake P8 Core (1) Depth... | ecosystem: Environmental > Aquatic > Freshwater... | reverse complement strand
CGTAGAAAAAGTACTACATATCTGCAAACAATGGGATGTAACAGCAGTACCAATAGGTAAAGTAATAAAAGAAAAAATAACACGTGTTTTCTACAAAGGAAACAAGATCCTAGAAATGGACATGGACTTTTTAACAGGCGGACCAGTATATGACAGTTGCATAAGACCAATAACCTTACCGAAACCAGAAAAACAAGAGAAAAAAGAAAAAAACTTCAAAACACCAGATATGAACAACACATTGAAACAACTCTTGTCATCACACAACATAGCATCAAAAGAATGGGTTATAAGACAATACGACCACGAAGTTCGCGGTAACACAATAATAAAACCACTACAGGGAAAAATAAGCATGGAATCACACGGTGATGCATCTGTAATAAAACCACTGGAAGATTCATACAAAGGACTTGCTGTAACAGCAGATATAAACCCACGATTCATGGAACGAGACCCATATTGGGGGGCATGCGCAGTAATAGATGAGATATGCCGCAACCTAGTATCTGTCGGCGCACAACCAGACTGCCTACTTGACTGTTTAAATTTTGGAAACCCGGAAAAACCAGAGCGCATGGGGGAATTCTACGAAGCATGCAGAGGACTAGGGGACACAGCAAAAGCACTTGGACTGCCATTTGCATCAGGTAATGTTAGTTTCTACAACGAATCAATAAAAACAGCTGTACCACCAACACCACAGATAATGGCGATAGGAATAGTACCAGACATAAGAAAAAGTGTAACAATGGATTTCAAAGAAACCGGAAACCCAATATACCTAGTCGGAAAACAAACAGAGAAAGAAATGGGCGGATCAGAATACTACAAAATCATGGGAGTTGACGGCGGAAAAGTACCAAGAACAGACACAAAAATTTTGAAGAACTGCATAAAAGGAATACTAAATGCAATTGATAAAAAACACATTGCATCTTGCCACGACATAAGCGAAGGAGGACTGGCTGTCAGCATAGCCGAGATGGCAATAGGCGGAGACATAGGAGCAAATATAGACGTCTCAAAAATTGGTAAAGAACTTAGAACAGATTTCAAAATATTCTCAGAAACCAACACACGATGGATTATTGAAGTTAAAAAAGATAAACAAAAAGATTTTGAAAACATTTTGAAAAAACAAAAAACACCTTACATGAAAATCGGTGAGACAAAAGACAAAAAACTAGTCATAAAAGACGACAACAAAACAGTTATTAACCTTGACATAAAAGTTTTAAGACAGCTTTGGAAAAGCACAATCTGGGATATAATGGGCTAAAAATTTTTTTAAATTAATCTACAGCACAATATTGAAATACATCTCTTTCTTTCCAGATTTCCGTGAATAATAACCAATCAGATAACAAAGAAACAAAAGGAATACAAACATTACTTGGTGACCCAAAAAAAGCCATCATAAAACTGTCAATACCAATGATTATAGCAATGACCGTACAAACAACGTACAACCTCGTTGACACACTATGGGTATCGGGCCTTGGTATAGATGCACTCGCAGCAGTACAATTCGTTTTCCCATTCGTATTCATGGCAACAGCGATAGCAACAGGCTTGGGCATCGGCGGTGGATCTGCAATATCAAGAAAAATCGGAGCAAAAGATAAACAAGGGGCAGACAAAGTCGCATCCCATAGCATAATAATAATGCTGATAATTTCGATACTTTTTATGATACCATTTTTTACAATTGCTGAACCAATTTTCGCTGCAATGGGTGCAGGACGAACAACACAAATGGCAGTAACCTACGCACAGATACTGGCAACTGGCACCATATTCATATTTTTCTCATTTATGGCAACCTCGATACTGAGAGCGGAGGGAGACGCAAAAAGAGCAATGGTTGCAATGGTTTTAGGCGGAGTAATTAACGTAATACTTGATCCGATTTTCATTTACACTTTCGGACTGGGAGTACCTGGTGCAGCCTGGGCAACAGTCATATCAATGAGCATCCCAGCCATACTATTATGCTACTGGTTATTCCTTAAAAAAGATACATATGTAACAACAACGCTACGTGGTTTTCATTTAGACAAAAAAATCATTAAAGACATACTTCAAGTTGGATTACCCGCATCAGTCATGCAACTATCAATGGCTATAATGATGATAATGATAAACCTGATACTAAACAGCGTTGGCGGCATAGATGGCATAGCAGTTTTCTCAGCAGGATGGAAGGTTGTAACAATCGCAACCATGCCTCTCTTAGGAATGGCTACAGCAGTTGTATCAGTAATAGGCGCAGCATATGGTGCAAAGGATTATAAAAAACTAAAGATAGCAAACATCTATTCTATAAAAATAGGACTTATAATGGAATTAGCCATTGCGATATCAACATTCTTTTTGGCACCGTATATAGCAATGGCATTCACACAAGGCGAAGGTTCAGAGCGAATATCAGCAGATCTCACAACACTTCTCCAAATAATATGTATATTTTACCCAACAAGCGCCTTAGGAATAGCATCAGCAGCAGTATTCCAGGGCATGGGAAAAGGAATCTATTCTCTGGTAGTAACACTATTTAGAACAATAATATTGATACCACCAATCGCCTGGCTGTTTTCCGTAACATTAAATCTAGGCATTCAAGGTATTTGGTGGGGGATAGTAGCATCAAACATAACTGCAGGAATGACAGGGTTCATATTGGCAACATTATATATACGAAAGATTACAAAAAAACAAGAACAAACACAACAATATCCTTAAATCAAAGAACAAACATTCCAACATACAGTGATGAACGAACCCTTCCTGAACCGTTTTGGTGATGATGAAGATCTTGAGTGCTGAAAAACTTATTATACAAAAGCTGAGAGGATATTTGCTATCCTCTCTAAAAAAACAGCATCTTTTTTACTAAAAGCATTTTTGGTATCAGAATCAATATCAATCTCACCAACAACCAAACCATACTTTTTTATTGGAACAACTATCTCAGATTTTGTTGAAACAAAACAAGAAAGATACCTTTTATCAACAGAGACATCAGGTACGATCTCAGTTTTGCCGATCTTAGCCGCAGAACCACAAACGCCTCTACCAATTGGTATCTTTGTATGTTCTGTCGCTTGCTCGCCACGCCAAGGACCTAGAACTAGCACATCATCACGTAAAATGTAAACCCCGACCCAACTATAAACATCAAAGTTATCATACAAAAAATCAACAACGCTCTGCAAAACATTAGGTTCCTTGCCGTTAGCAATCTCTTTTATCTTCTTCTCCGCAGACAAGTAATCCATAAACAAACACCCTAGTAATCAAGAAGACTTTTCTGTGTATCCTTAGGTTTCAAAACGACGGAACTAACTACACCCTCTTGCGGCAATTCTATGGAACCATATTGGCCGCCACCACCTGGTCTAACAATTACCTTGTTCTCACGGAAAGCCTTTATGGCTTCAGTAATAGCAGGTGCAGTAACCTTTGTTATTTCATTTATATCTGAATCAAGCAAAACATTAATCTCACTGCCAAAAACGGATATGAGTTCATCCCAGCGTTTACTGACAGCCTGAGTGAAAGGCGTATGCTGACCAATAGCTTTTGTAATAATTTCAGACAAAGGAATCAGATGAATGTAAGGCGGCCTATGATCAGGATGCTGTGGTTCTTTGAAATCAGCGCGCTCATTAATCCGGTCCTTAACACCCTTTTTAATACGTTTACCACAACTACATTTCCATTTGCGCCTCTGAGCCTCCTCAAGGGTATAATGTGTAAAACACGAGATACATGCTGACTCATGATACTTGCCCTCCTGAGGCGGCAGACCAACATTCAATATAGGTTTACGACCACCAGTTCTCAATATCGCTTTTTTGATTTCATCAAAAGTTGCATCCTCAACTTGAAAACGATTAAACTCACGGGCAAGACGAACGGGATGCGGACTATGACAATCAGAATTGGTAAGAAACGTAAGTCTATGTAACTCCTTAATCTTATCAGCAAAATCAGTATCAGCAGATAGCCCCAGCTCAACAAAAGAAACATAACCTGCTAAATCACCATAACAGCTTTCCAAAGAATCATGATAGGCATAAAGAGCAGTCCATGGAGTAAAAGCATGAGCCGGTCCTATCAAAGCACCGATGTCTTTGGCAATAAAGGCTAGTTCATCCCCGCCCATATCAACATTTGGTCTACCATCGGTCTCAAGATTTTTGGACTTATTTTTTATCCTTTCTTTAAAAGTTTCAACAGCGGAAAAACTAGGGAAATAAAATAAATGATGTACACGCCTCTGGTCCTCAACCTCAGTACTAAGAACAAACCGTGTACCATTCATCTCAAAAGTACCATCATCAACAACACTGCAGGATTTTATCTCCTTCATCCAACCACTATGCAAACAATCACCAGTTGCAACAACCTGTATGCCCTTGCGAGGAGCCTCAACAGATAACATCTCAATACTCATCTTGTCGCTAGTAGCACCAGAAAAACGTGAATGAATATGAAGATCAGCGTTTACGATCATACAATCCCCCTAAACTGATATGCATAGCATGGTTTTTAGTATTTACTAGGAATAAATTCACTACCGAGCATTAAATTGGAATCTGCTTATTCTTTTTTTGTTTCAGATGGTTGCTGTTCAACTGGCGGCTTCTTTTTCACACGTTTTTGTTTCTCAACAGGAATCTTTGTTTCAAAAAACACTTTATTAGCAGCAATTTCAAGTGCACCAGAGACTATAAAGATAATGCCTGAAACCAAGATCAACATCGCACCCATGCCAAGTCCCCATTTCATGTTAACATCTCCAGCTATATTCGCCTCAGTTATGGTAAAGGAATATTCTCCACCCATGGGGCTACTTGACATAGATTTTAGCAAACCTGAAACATAATCGCCACCAAGGCCTGAGGATCCACTTGGAATTACGAAACCTATTGCCATAATAGCAACAATTAGAATGACTATAGCGATTACAAACCTGATACCGCGGAACAAATATTTCATACCAAGTTTTCTACTACGATGGACACCTATTGTTGCAGGAATCATCAAAAACAAACCAAGCAAAAGCACCAGACCAAATGGTACAGTCGCCGAACCCATCGGAACAGGGCCAGTTTCTAGACCGGGCATAGTGACCTGCACACCATTCCAGCCATGAATAGAGATAACATCGGTTGCACCGGTTGTCTGAAAATCTGCTACATTAATATCAGCTGATACAACATACCATGTGCTAAACAAACCAATGATACCAATGATTATACCAACAAAACAAAGAATGTTACCAATACTCTTCAAATTAAAACCATCTATGTAAAACATAGAAACTATCCTTGGGCCAAGACCATATTTTTTCTTTCTAAGATAGATGCGTACACCCATAACAGCCAAGGTAAGCAATGTTATCAAAATAACAATCATAATAAAATTGTAGAGGAACCACTCAAGGTTAAACAACATGTCATTAGCTGGTAAAAGACCGCTACCCCACGCAGAACCAGACCACATGAGATTACCACTCATGTCCTGCCTAAACTGTGGACCATTTGGACCAGCACGACCAAGAACAAAATCCTCAACACTATTAACTTCTCCCCATAAACCAGCAAAACTAAGCCATTCCTGAGAACTCAACTCAACTAAAGTATACTGATCTGGGTTCAGAACCTTGCCGTTATCAGCAACGATATCATTTGCAATACCAAGTTTACCGGAATAAGGACGCAGATAATTTGCGTGAGAACCACGCGCAACATAGACCTTAAAATGATCACCTGTTTTTTCAACCTGACCCCAGGTTGCACTCTGACCACTGTAATGCTGACTGTAACCAACTGATTTATCGCCACCGGAAGGAATCGTAATCTGGACCATTTCCCAGTCGCTCTCATGCTGGTTCTCCTCACCTTTGTTAAACGCGTAGAACATCCAATACTGAATTACAGTTACACCAGCTTCAGTGGACTCATGATAATAAACAGTATAACCAAGCGAACTTTCCTTCTGCTTATAATCATCTATAATACCATCGTCAGTAACAGTACCATGAATATTATCATAATAACTAACTACATTGCCCTCAATAGTAATGGTCTTCAATTCGGAATTGCCATCATCAAGCAGATAGGAAACATTAACAGGATAACACTCTTCATCTTTCTCAAAATACAAAACAGGAGCATACTGCTCTGCAAGACCATCTCCAGCTGCTGCAATGCTTACAAAACCACAAACAAGCAGTGCAAAAACAACACATATCGCCATTATAGATTTGTTCTTAATCATACAAAACCTCCACCTTAACCCAGATAACAATATCCTTATTTAACCCTTGTCAAAAAAACACGGTTTTTCCTCCATATATAGTAACATTTATTAGTGTCTTCTCCATATGAGTCTCCAGTAGAAATAACCCAAGAGAGGGGATTAAAAAACACTTGAAAAAAACCAATGGAAATTAGTGTAAACTTTAACATGAGGAAAAACCATGAAAACAAAGAAAAAAACGGTAAAAACTTCAAAGAAAACAAAGCCAAAAACTGTTAAAAAAATATTAAAAAAGAAAGCAAAGGTTTTACCCAAAATTAAAAAGAAACAGATTAAAGTTAAACCAAAAATAAAGAAAATAAAACTTAAAAAACCAAAGAAAACAAAAATAAAGCCTGTTTCTAAAATTAAAAAGAAGATGAAAGCAAAACCTGAAAACAAAAAATTAAAAGTGTCAAAACCTAAAAAAATCAAGATTAAATCCGCGTACATGACAAGCGAAGAGAAACTAGAAGAACCAATAAAAGAAACAACAAAAAAAGAGGGAACATCCACAGATTATGATGCAAGCAAAATACAAGTTCTGGAAGGACTTGAGTCAGTACGTAAAAACCCGGGGATGTACATAGGCAGTACAGACATAAGAGGATTACATCACCTTGTTTATGAGGTTGTAGACAACTCAGTAGACGAAGCATTAGCAGGTTTTTGTACAAACGTAAAAGTATCATTAAACAAAGATGGATCAGTAACAGTTGTAGATAACGGGAGAGGAATACCTGTCGACATGCATGAAAAATACAAAAAACCAGCTGTTGAAATTGTTTTAACAACACTATACGCAGGGGGAAAATTCGACAAAAAAGCATACAAAGTATCAGGAGGATTGCACGGAGTAGGAGTATCAGCTGTAAATGCGTTATCGAAATGGCTTGAAGTAAGAGTTAGAAGAGATGGGAAAGAGTACTCCCAGAGATACGAACGAGGAAAAACAGTTACACCTCTAAAGATAATTGGTAGCGCAAAAGAGACTGGCACAACGATCATATTTTTGCCTGATTCTGAGATTTTTGAGACAACAGAATTCAACTATGAGACTATAGTGACAAGATTGAGAGAAATGGCTTTCCTCAATGCAGGTTTACAAATTGAGTTCAAGGATGAAATAAATAAAAAACAGGAAACATACAGATATGATGGTGGTGTAAGCGAATTTGTCAGCCATATTAACAAAAACAAAACACCATTGCACCAGTATCCGATATATTTCCAGGGTGGAAAAGACGACGTCCAAGTCGAAGTGGCTATGCAGTACACAGATGGCTACACAGAAAATATTTTTACATTTGCGAATAACATAAATACTCCTGAGGGAGGAACCCATCTATTTGGTTTCAAAGGAGCACTAACCAGAGTCTTTAATGATTACGGCAAGAAAAACAAATTTTTTAGTGAAAATGATGACAGCCTTAGCGGAGAAGACTGTAGAGAGGGTTTGACAGCAGTCTTATCATGTAAAGTGATAAGCCCACAGTTTGAAGGGCAAACAAAATCAAAACTTGGTAACTCAGAGGTACGTGGTGTTGTAGAGAGCGTCACCTACGAAAAACTATCTCAGTTTTTAGAGGAAAACCCCAGTGTTGCACGTACGATTGTTGATAAAGCTGTGATTGCAAGTAAAGCACGTGACGCAGCTAGAAAAGCAAGGGAGCTTACACGCAGGAAGGGTTTGCTTGAATCATCTGCATTACCAGGAAAACTAGCTGATTGTTCATCTCGCGACCCAAGCAAATCAGAATTATACATTGTGGAAGGAGATTCAGCCGGTGGCTCAGCGAAACAAGCTCGTGACAAAGAATTCCAGGCGATTCTACCACTAAGAGGTAAGATCCTCAATGTTGAAAAAGCACGTATGGACAGGATATTCAAAAGCGAAGAGATCATTGCCCTAATAACCGCAATAGGCACAGGAATAGGGGAAGAATTCAACATAGATAATATTAGATATCATAGGATAATATTGATGACTGATGCTGATGTCGATGGTGAACATATACGTACATTACTTCTAACGTTTTTCTTCAGATACATGCACCCAATAATAGAAAAAGGGTATCTGTACATAGCGCAACCCCCGTTGTATAAAATCACCAAAGGAAAAACTTTAGCCTATGCATATTCTGATAGAGAAAAATTACAGAAGGTAAAGGAACTGGGAGAAACAGGCATAGGTATACAGAGATACAAAGGTCTGGGAGAGATGAACCCTGAGCAACTATGGGAGACAACTATGGACCCAGTTAATAGGGTTATGGCCCAGGTAACAATTGAGAACGTTGTTGAGGCTGATGAACTATTCACTATACTAATGGGTGAAGTGGTTGAACCTAGAAGAGATTTTATTGAGAAACATGCAAAAGATGTGATAAACCTGGATATATAGGATGAGATTTTATGAGTGACGAACTAGAAAAAAAGGATTTTATACGTGACATAAACGACGAGATGAAACGTGCATTTATAGACTACGCAATGAGTGTAATAATGAGCCGTGCTCTACCAGATGTCAGGGATGGTCTGAAACCAGTTCACAGAAGAATATTACATGCGATGAACGAGATGGGAATGGGCTATGAGAAATCGTATAAGAAATCTGCTAGAGTAGTAGGAGAAGTGCTCGGTAAGTACCACCCGCATGGTGACCAAGCAGTATATGATTCGCTAGTTCGAATGGCTCAGGATTTCTCATTAAGATATCCTTTGATAGCGGGTCAAGGTAATTTTGGTTCAGTTGATGGTGACTCAGCAGCAGCTATGAGATACACAGAAACAAAGATGGCAAAAATCACAAAACTTATGCTTGATAATATAGAAAAAGAGACTGTTGAGTGGCGAGACAACTTCGACGGTTCGTTGAAAGAACCAGATGTACTCCCAGCAACATTACCAAATCTGCTGGTAAACGGTTCATCTGGTATCGCAGTTGGTATGGCGACAAATATGGCGCCGCATAACCTCTGCGAAATCGTCGATGGCATAATGAAAATGATAGACAACCCTGAAGTTTCAACAGCAGAATTGATGGAAGTAATAAAAGGCCCTGATTTCCCGACAGGCGGAATAATATATGGCAGGGGAGGGATACTAAACGCATACTCCACTGGAAGGGGATTAATCAAAGTAAGGGCGAAAACATCGGTCGAAGACACGGATAAAAAGAAAATCATAGTCCATGAACTACCATACATGGTTAACAAATCCGAGCTTCTAAAAAACATAGTAGAGCTAATAAAAGAGAAAAAAATCGAAGGGATATCAGATCTAAGGGATGAAAGCGACAGGAAGGGCATGCGCATAGTAATGGAACTGAAACGCGATGCCATCGAAGATGTAGTAATAAATCAGCTTTTTGAACACACCCAAATGCAGTCATCATTTGGTATACTAAACCTAGCCATTGTAAAAGGTGAGCCGAAGGTTCTCACATTAAAAGAACTGATACAACTATACATAGAATTTAGAATAGAAATAATAACCAAACGAACTACTTATGATCTAAAGAAAGCAAAAGAAAAAATGCATATCCTCGAAGGGCTGATGATCGCCCTTAAAAACATAGATGAAGTAATAAAAATAATCAGAAGCAGCAAAGAAGTAGAGGAAGCAAAAGACCGTTTGATGAAACGGTTCAAACTCTCAGAAATACAAGCAAAAGCAATACTTGATATGAGATTGCAGAAACTCACAGGGATGGAAATAGAAGCTTTGGAAAAAGAGCACACCGAAACAAAGAAAATAATAGAACAGCTAGAGGATTTATTAAAAGATAAACAGAAAATACTGAACGAAATCAAAAAAGAGCTACTCGAATTAAAAGAGAAATTCGGTGATGCGAGAAGAACACAAATAATCGAAGGGGAAGCAGGAATAGAAATAGAAGACCTTATACCAAAACAAGAAGTGGTAATAACAATAACAGACAGCGGCTACATAAAACGCATACCCGTTGAAACATATCATACTCAGCACCGTGGTGGAAAAGGACTCGTGGGCATGGAAACAAAAGAAGAAGACATAGTTGTCGACCTGTTCGTAACCTCAACACATGATTACATAATGTTTTTCACAAACCTTGGAAAAGTATTCTGGCTTAAAGGATACAAAATACCAGAGGGAAGCAGACACGCAAAAGGAAAAGCGATAATAAACCTGCTACCAAGACTTGAAGAAGGAGAACAAGTAGCGACAGCGATACCTGTGCACGAGTTCGACGACCAACATTACCTTGTCTTTTCAACCAAAAAAGGGTTAATCAAAAAAACAGCTCTATCTGAATACAGCAACATAAGAGTAAATGGTATACGAGCAATAAACCTGGAAGATGGGGACGAGCTAATAAGCACAAAAATGTCAGATGGAAAACAAGTGATAATGATAGCAACATCAAATGGCCAGGCTTGCAGGTTCAACGAAAAAGAAGTAAGATCAATGGGACGAGTAACAAGAGGAGTAATAGGCATAAGACTAAACAAAAAAGACAAAGTAGTCTCAATGGACGTAGTGGAGGGAAAAGGGGACCTGCTAACAATCACAGAAAACGGATTTGGTAAGCGCTCAGCAATACAAGACTACAGAATGACACACAGGGGAAGCAAAGGAGTTAGAACCATTGTAACAAACGAAAGAAACGGACAAGTCATATTCGTAAGAGAAGTAACAGACAAAGATGAACTTATAATAACAAGCAAAAACGGCATGGTAGTAAGAATACCAATCATAGACATAAGAAGCCAGGGTAGAAACACAATGGGCGTCAGAATAATGAGACTTAACGAAAAAGACAAAGTCGTATCAGTAGCAAAAATAGTAGAGACTGCCGCCGATGAAAACAAAAATCAGGAAAATATCGAAGTTAAATAAGTCATAAATGATTCCATTAAAAAAGAATAGATTGTTTGCAGGATTATTGCAATAAAGTTGATGTTCTTTGTTTTAAAAATTTTTCAGGGGGAACATATCCAAAGAAGCATTGTTTACATAGATGAGGTTTATTTTTTTTACTGCATTGAAAATCGCAAGGTTCCAAAGGATTTGGTCTAATAATGGGATCATCAAATTCTTTTAGAGTAGCCTGTAAATCCAAATTATCTTTGTTTATAGTTTTCATGTGATTCATAACGTTCTCAAAATCTGTAGTATTTCCTTTTTTTGAAAACACATATGCTAATCCAATTAATGAAGGTAAATTATTAGGATCATCATAAAGCGCGGCATTAAAATAATTCTCAGCAATCTCGTAGTTTTTCATTTTTAAATAAAGCATCCCTATGAAATAGAATTTGTTTACGTTTAAACCAAATAAAGGAGAATTTAATCCAGTATAGCACAAATCCGTTTTAATGATGTCTACAAATTTGTCCAGGTTTTCGCCTAAAACCCATTTCTCAGATTTGATAATTTGGTATAGTTCATTAGGTGTAAAAATCTTCTCGATGAATCTATTTAGGAGCGAATATCTTTCATTTTTATCTTTTGTGCCAAGAATTATTTTATTGTATCCCTGCAATGGAATTTTAGAAAAATAATCAGCGCCACCAGTAACAATAACTCTTGCAACAGGAAATTCTAAAACAGAATGTGTGATATCATGAACAAAAACTTCTAAATTATGATTTTTCAGTCGATTAACTACTCCATCAATTTCTACTTTCTGATTTATATCATAAATATCGTTTACTTCTTGAATTGATATTTCATCCCGATTCGAATTTTTATAATTTCGGAGATCAACTGATATCGGACAGTTACCATTTGAAAATGCCGTAAAACCTGCTCTGAGGAGATTTTCTGATGCAAAGGGATAATCCATTTTTGATGTTTTAAATTGACCTTGTGTTTCAAGTTCATTATAAATAGATAAATAAATTGGCTCGGCTACCTGAAATAGCTCTGTAAAACATCTCATAGCAGCATCCTGTGGATTTGTGTCTACGCCAGTTATCATTTTTGGATAACGTACGTTTTCATTTGTATATGGATACTCATCCATTTTCCATATCGGATGATCAAATATTGTAACAATTAAAGGGACATCAAATAATGAACTGAAATCGAGTATCTCAAATTCAAATCCCAATGAAGTTGTAGCTTCCATTAATTTTTTTATTGTTGGGTGGGTGAAACTTTCTTTATTTATTTTGTTACACCTTGGAAGATTATCCATAACATACATTCCTGCCAGACGTTCTATAACTTCAAAGATAGCGTGTAACGTTGCTTCTTCCAAGGTGTTTCCACTTGCCAACCCATTTGACCCTTCCAACTTAAATATAAATTCTTCTGGATATGAATGCAAAGTATTATTTGTTATAGAATAACACACGGCTTTAGAAAACTCATTATAATTTTTATGATAAATATTAGAAATCAGTTCATAAGGACCTAACGATATTAATGGATGCTGTTCTGCTACTGCGTTATTTTCTCTTTTATTTTTCCAGATTTCGTAAAGTTTTATACTAGATAAATAGTGAGTTATATTACCAGATGAAACCAACCCGTATCCAGTAAAACGTTCAATTAATTCGGCAGTTCCACTAGCTTGCGACAACTTAGGTGTAACCCCTTTTCCACCTGCCCTTAAAAGAGTTATTTGGTTGTTTTCATTTGGAAATAAGGTTGCATAACCCGTTTGGAATGGATAATATGTTTTTAGTGAAACCCTCTTTTTTGGCGTGTATAAAATTCCAAAACCCAATTTCTTAAAAGCAGATTCAATAAAATTAATTGTCTCTTCTGGTGACTTTGCTTTATAGCCCTTGTAAGCTTTTATGCTATCCTTAAACTTATAATGCTCTAAAAGTCGGTCTTTATTAGATGACATGATTCTTTTAATAAATTAGCAATATATGAGATTAACGAAATAATCATATGGTTACCAACTTAAGAAATTAAATTTGATAATGTATTTAATATATTTTTTATGTTTATAGATAAACGCCAATAATGTACAATTTTATTTAGAGAGAAATTTAGAAAAAAGAAAATCATGCAAAAGAAAATACAAATGTTTTATTATGGTAATATTACTCAATTCATATTCACAAGAGTCACGTTAACATTTACTATTGTTATTATAATGCTAAAAATCGTTAAAAATACATAAATGTTCATTTTTGTTATTATTATAACGAAACATTTATATATTTAGTAATCAACCACTATAATATAATAAAAAAAATAAAAAGGAGGCAAGAAAACCGTGAGAATATTGATTTCCGGAAATGCGTTGGATGCTCAACATTCTGGCTTTTACGCACACTCCGTAACAGAAAGTTTAGTTTAAAAAAATATTACAAATATAAAAATTAAAAGCTATTATTCTGTAATTAGAATGATAGCTTTATCTTAATTTTTCAAGAATAAAAATTTTAATAAACTCTATCACCATATTAAAAATCTAAATGATTAGAAATACAATATTTGTTTGTTCTACATGGGCATATCATAAAGAAAAAGAAGGAAAACATCTCTTAATATGGCCTGATTTACCTAGATGGATGGTTGTTGATAAGGAGCTGTATCTAATTCTAAAACTCTTTGATGGCAAAAGAACAATGGATGTAATAATCAATACTCTATCCAAGAAATTAAAGAAAGAACCCTCTGAAATAAATGAAATGATTAATGAAATAATGCCGACCCTGATTGAATATGGAGTAATATACAAAAAAGGAGAAAAAAAACCAGCATCTGAAATTCAAGGATGGAAAATTAAGGAGATCAACATAAACGTTACATCGAGATGCAATTTACAATGTAAAATGTGTTTCAACAAATATAACAAGATAACTAAAGAGAACGAACTAAGTTCTGATGAGATAAAAAAATTTTTAGATCAACTTATGGAATTTGCAGATGAAGGAGCCTTGCTTACAATAACTGGAGGCGAAGCATTACTAGTTCAAGAAAAAACATTAGAAGTTGCTGAGCATGCCAAGAAAATCGGCATAAAAACAGTTGCAATCATAACTAACGGTACATTGGTTACAGAAGAATTCGCAAAAAAAGCTAAAGAGCTAGATCTAAGAATTATGGTTTCTTTGGATGGTGCAAACGAGAAAGAACATGATTATCTGAGAGGTACCGGATCATTTCAGAGAACTATCAATGGAATAAAAATACTTGTAGATGAAGGACTAGATGTTGTGACAAATTACATGGTTCATAAAGATAATTTTGGAAGTTTAAAAGATTATTACGATCTAGCCTTAACACTTAAAGTTAATATGGCAAGGTTTATTTCGCTAAAACGTATGGGTGGTGGAAAGAATAAAAAAAATCTTAAAGTTGTGCCCATAGATAAACTGATAAAATCTGCTTATGAATTATTCCAAGACCATCCGGAATACAGTAAATTAACTGGAGTGGAACTCGTTTCGATTTTTGCAGGACAATGTAAACTTTCTGTTAAACGTGGCTGGTGTGGAACAGGAAAAACGATTATTTTATTAGATGCAGATGGTTCTATTTATCCCTGCCCCGGACATATATTACCAGAATTTAAGGCAGGCAACATCCGAGAAAAATCGTTTTCTGAAATCTGGCTAAACTCTCCTGTTTTAAAAAATTTACGAAAAGCATATGACGTAGACAAAATAAACAAAAAATGTTCAAAGTGTATTGTAAGACATTGGTGCCTAGGTGGTTGCAGAGGAGAAGCATATCAATCAACAGGGAAATTAGATTCATCAGATATTCAATGCAGAGCTTTAAAGAGATTAATCATGGATATGTTTTGGATTTTGGCTGAACATCCTGAGATAGGTAGAGGAAAAATTAATTTAACAATTTAAAAAAAGAAAAACGTAAAAACTTATAAACTGAAATAATTGGAAAAGATGGAATCAAATGATTATAATAAATGAAGTAACAAAAAAATTTAAAAAAAGAGGAGCCCGGAAAAAAGAATATTTGTTAGCGCTCGATAGAATAAGTTTGAAGATTAATAAAGGGGAGATTTTTGGTCTAATTGGCCCAAACGGCGCCGGTAAAACTACAACCTTGAAGATTCTTTCAACTTTGATAATACCTGAAGAAGGAACAGTAACAATAGATGGTTATGACGTAGTTAAAAATGCAAATATAGTAAAAAGCAAAATAGGCCTTTTATCTGCAGAGTTTGCAAGATCTTTATATTGGAGATTAACTGGCAGACAAAATATCGAGTTTTTTGCAAAATTAAAAAATACGCAGAATGCAAAAGAAAGAATAGATGAACTTTTTGAAAAATTTGATCTAACAAACTGGCAAAATGAACTTATTATGAAATATTCCACCGGCATGAAACACAAACTTGCATTAGCTGTTGGGCTATTAAATGATCCCCCGGTTTTATTCTTAGATGAACCTTTAACAGGAATGGATCCTATTTCTGCTAATGAAATAAAAACTCTAATTAAAAACACATTCAAAGATAAGACAACAATCTGGGCATCTCATAATTTATTTGAAGTTGAGCAAATGTGTAATAGAATTGCACTTATAAATAATGGAAAAATAATTATTCAGGGCAGTCCTGAAGAATTAAAAAAGAACTATTGGGATTATGAAAAAATTACGATCTTAGTTGATGACAACAAAATATTTCTTTCATTAAAAAATGCTGAAGTTACTGGCAATTATATAGAGATTAAAACAAGAGATGTAAACTCAACAATTTTGGAGATTACAAAATTGGCTGAAAAAAATAATATTAAAATAAAAGAAATCAGAACTTTAAGACCAACTCTCGAAGATATATTTATCAAAGGTGTTGAAAAGTGTTAAATGAGCTGAAAAAAATCAGTGCATTCATAGTACGAGAATTAAGAATGCTGTACACTTACAAGTTCGCATATAGTACCACTATCATAAATATGATTTTTACAGTTGTTTACTTGCTTTTATTTGGAAGTATGTTCAAATCAGCTGATGTTCCATCTCTAGCACCTTATGGCGGAGACTTTATTGCCTTTGCGCTAGTTGGTTCAATGGGTTGGAGTTTATTATGGAATATAACAAATTCTGTATCGTTTTCTTTAAGAAATGAGATGCTTATGGGAACGCTAGAATCCATTTTAATTACTCCGACCAATATTTATACAATTATTGTGGCGTATATTATTTTTGGAAGTATTTTTGGACTGCTGTCTATGCTATTTCTTTTTTTGTTGGGGTTTTATGGTTTTGGAGTGATAGTCTTTTCGACAGCCAATATCTATACGATTATAATATTTAGTATCTCCATAATAATGATGGCAGGTTTCGGTATGATGTTCGGAGGTTTAACACTCAAATACAAGAATATCGGTCAAACAATACCGCTAATCCAGGGAATTGCAATGTTTTTTTGTTCTGTTTATTTCCCTATAAGTATTTTACCGGGTGGCTTGCAATCTTTTACTAAGTTCATACCTTTTTATTATTCGATGGAGGGACTGAGAATATCTTTAACAACAGATGGCTTAAACCCCGAATTGTTGCATTATATAATAATTCTAACAATACTAGCCGCTGCATTCATAATTCTGGGCATTATTTTGCTTCAAAGAGGATTAAATAAAGCCAAAAAAGATGGAAGCTTATCATTTTATTAAAAAATTATTTTTCATTTTTAAAAAACATAAATTTGATGTTTTAAAAACATTAATAAATATATTATATATTATTTAAAGTTGGAGGAAAAATAATGAATAAGTTTTTACCAATCGTGATAGTAGGAATTTTAATTTTAAGTGGAATTGGAACAACTGCAACATCAGATAAAAAAATAGTTTCTTATGAAAATAAAACAGAAATAGCAAACATGAAATTCTCGCAACCAACTATTTTAAAAGAGAATAGAGGCGAATATAACGAAATTAGTCTAAAAGAAACATCATCTTATTTAATGAATCCTGGTCAACCTGTTCTACCAAAGATTGTCAAATCCTTTGAGCTGCCTTTTGGAGTTAAAAATATCAAGATTGAAGTAACACCTGGAAACATACAAGAATACAAAATTGACGATGAAATACGCCCTGCTCCTATGCATTTACCATTATTACCTACCATGTACGATATAGACGTTAAAGAAACTAAAGACGAAAAGACGTACTCAAGCACAGAACTATTCCCATCTAGCTGGTATAATTATCGTGTTGGCTGTGGGTTAAATGCAGATAACAAAAGAATTACCCATTTATCAATACAAATTTTCCCAATAAGATATATAGTTGCATCCGGTAAATTATATGCAGCAGAAAGTACCGATATAAAAGTAACATACGACTTGTCAGAGACAAACATTTTACCAAAAGCCACTGCTTACAATCTAGTAATTATCGCACCAAAAGAATTTTCTCGCGGACTACAAAAATTAATTGAGCATAAAAATAGTTTCGGCGTTAAAACCATACTGAAGACAACAGAAGAAATATACAACGAATACACAGGCGTTGATAAACCAGAGCAAATAAAATATTTCATAAAATATGCAATCGAAAACTGGAATATCACGTATGTTTTACTAGTCGGCGGCCTAAAATCACAGATATACAGCAAACCAAGAGATGACCCCAACCAGGGTACGAAAGGCTGGCATGTGCCTGTGAGATACCATAATTTCTTCGATAACCCTGAACATCCATTGCTTGCTGAAACAATGCACGATCCAGGCGTTATAAGCGATCTCTACTATGCAGACATATATGAATGTGAAGGTAATTTTTCTAGTTGGGATCCAAATGGCGACGGAATATTTGCTGCATGGGGAAAAGATGGCGTTGAAAATGACACAGGGATTGATTTCTATCCAGATGTTAGTCTTGGGAGATTAGCATGCTGTAACAATTTAGAAGTAAAAAATGTCGTTAATAAAATAATAAGATATGAGCAAAGTCCTGCTGATTCTTCGTGGTTTAAAAAGATGGTTGTGATATCAGGAGATGGATTTCTTGATCAACAGGATCTCAATATTACATGGGACACTAAAAGTTTTCCAGATGGAGAATACACAATTTACGCACAAAGCAAAAACAAAAATGGTATATTTGGGCCAGTTGATGTTATACACGTAAAACTAGACCAATCAGTTAAATCTAACATATCTTTTAATCATGATGATAATCTTAAAATTAAGGGTTATCCATTTTTTCCAATAGCAGAAATCACATCACCATCAGATGGAGACATATTAGGTAATACCGATTATTTCTATGTACCAGGCGAAAACAAGGCATACTGTAATTCTTTCAACGGCTGGGCAAATATTGAATATAAGGATGGCGTAATGCATATCCGTGGAAAATCATATGATCCACAGCCATATGGGAATCTAACAAGCATTCATGTTTTAATTGAAAATGAAGACGGGCAAATTGTTTTTTCAGATTGGAGAAATAACACAGAGATGTATTACGAGGGAGAATGGGTCACTGGTGAAAGATTATTAAATGGCGGTGGCGGAGCACTTTATTATATGCCCGATGATTTTAAGAAAGAGCTTCTTTGGACGTCAAATGGTAAACTTATTAATGAAAAAGATGTTATAAAGTCTCTAAGTCAAGGGTGTGGTTTTGCTTTCTTTTCAGGTCATGGGAGTCCTAACGTATGGGGTGATCATTACCCTGGCGTTCCTGGTAATCGTGGGCCTGCTAGTATTACAGGTTTGTCTGTGGTTTCTTACTCCAGTGGTCTTATTCCATTTCCGTCATTTCAAATGAATAAATTATCTAATATTAACAAGCTACCTGTAATTCTGATTGGCGGATGCCACAACAGCCAGTTTAATGTTTCTTTTGTCACCACGGCATTAGATACAAAAAATGCAAGAAGTATGTGGACCTATGGAAATCCTGTTCCTGAGTGTTTCAGCTGGTATCTCGTAAAACTTCCACGCCGAGGTGCCATTGCAACCATTGGCAATACTGGTCTTGGATATGGGATACTAGGGAAAGATTGCACGATTGGCGGTCTGGATGGCGGCATATGTATAGAGTTCTTCAAACAATATGGTACCGAGGGACATCACATACTAGGCGATGCTTACACGCAGACTCTTAAAACATATATTACAAGCTTTGACATGGAAAACTTAGATCATGCAAAATCATTAACACAATGGGTATTACTAGGTGACCCGTCTCTTATGATTGGTGGCTACTCTTAAAAAACTATTTTTCTAAAATTTTTTTATTTTCAAAATTAACATAGAGTAAAATAAAAAAATAAAGATGAAGGTTTTACTGATTGCCTTCATTGCATGGTTCGTACGGGTTAAACGCCGGATCTCCCAGTAGATTCATCTGATATATCGTACTATATTTCTCAACCGGGAAGGTCAAATCCTGTCCAGCAGTCGATTTCATATTATCATCTATCTGCTGTTGCAATTCGTATGGCAAATTGGTTGAAGTCGATAAAGGCGGCGTCCATCTGAATGTCATATCAAACTGTGCGGGTAGGTAAGCATTTTTTGCGTTCCTCAGTGCTGTACCAAGATCAATGTTTTTGTCAAACATTTCAAGGATTGCGTGTTCAAAGATATACTGGTTAAAGTATACAGGAGTATATTGTCCTTGTTTTAGGTTGCGCATCGCTTTCAAATAACCAACTATACCAAATCCTATTCCGTTCTTACCAAATCTTGGTTCTAACGCACCATAAAAAGCTGAGAATGTAGTTGGAGACATGTAAGCATTAACACCTGCATGCAAATATGTACATGCTAAAGAGTTCGTTGGAAGTATCCCATCGATTTTACCGGAACCACAACCTTCAACCATCATAACAGATGGGCCCATTTCAACATTTGATACATCTCTAACACTATACGACCCAAGAGTATCCAAAGGTGTTCTAAATGGAACAATTGGAACGTAACGTGCCAAAAGTTGATATAACAACCTAGGTCCACCAAGACTATGCATTAAGACATCACCTGATTCTTTTTCAAACCAAATCGCATGAGAGTCTGAAATAATTAGATTACTACTTTTTTCAAGTTTTCCACCTATAACAAGTTCTGAGCTATCACCAAGTGCTTTAATCCACCATTCCGGATCTTTAAGTGACTCCCAGTTTTGGAAACCCTGACGTCTTTTCACAAGTCCAAACGGGAAGAACAATCTGTTAAGTATACCATCTTTTTTGATTTCGCGAAGAGCATCAACACTATATCCTACCCTCTGAGCAGCACCTCGCTCAGCACTTTGAGCATTAAAACCACCTTGTTCAAAATTATTGACTACTCTCTTTACCAAGAAGTATTTATCCCCACTGGGAAACTTAGTCGGATCTGTATGTCCCAATATATCCCTTATTTTTGTGACTATTGGCAATTTTTGCATATCACAGCCGGCACCAGTTAATATGGCAGCGTTATCCTTCCATTCCCCAAAATCATCGATTACTTCATCGTAAAACACGGTTCGTGCAATTAATGCACTCGCATCCTGCACATCATAACCAACAATACGTCCCACAATGTTTTCAGCTTCAGGAAAATCAGAATAAATATCATTTTCTAAATGATCTTCAGCATAAGGCAAAAGAGAATATGTCTCAGGATCAACATTACCATAGATGAAATCACTAGGAACATTTGTAGCATAAGCACCTTTTGCAGGCTTGCTAAAAGGATCGCTATGCGGGCTACGATAGTAATACTGAGGCAACATCACAGTATCGCCAACTAAAGCAATGTAATATGAGGCCTGATCACACGACTGTTTCAAATATTTTCCAACATCCGATATCTCTGGATCAGCATCTGAGATTTTAGCAAGCAAATTGTTTAATGGAATATGAACATTCTCATATACGTGCCGATTAACTACAGGAATCAAGATTGGGTTATACATGACCTGTGTATTACCTGGTAATTTTTTTCCATTAAGCGTTTCATCGTCATCGGCAGCAAAAGCGAACTCCGGTTTTGCAAAGACAATTCCCTTGTGATAAGCAGCTAAATATGGAGCAACTGAAGAAAACTGCTTCATCGTTGGATAATATGGGTCACTTAGTTTTTCTACAGTGATGGTAATCTCAAATTCGGCAGAATCTATAACAGTATACGCAGGGTCCAGACTAACAGTGAATTCTTCCCCGCAACTATCGTAATAGACTGATTCGAAATGCAACCGGTCTTCCTCAATATTGCCTTGGGAATCTGTTTTTGCAGGATAAGCTGCAGTTCGCAAATAACCTGTAAAACTACCCCCAAGGATAATATTATCACCAAATTTTTCAATATCTTCTGGATCCTGTAAGTTTCTCAAATCAAGTTTTACCAAAGCATATTTGTAATCCTCTGGGATTTTAAATGCAAAACTTGTTTTCTTAGAAAGTAAATAGTCTAAAACATGAGACGGAAAAGCATTACCTCCTTTCAGGGTGCCTTTTTCATTTAATACGATTGTAGTATTTTCAACTACAGGTGGCCAAGCATCCCTTGGGTTAGCTAAAGTAATATAATTGATATCACCAAACCTCTGCATGACTATATCTATGGAAGCATCTAGTATTTCATCAACATCCTTAAAATTAACACATTTACCATATCCTTCTATATCACCACAGACGAGGGAATATTTAACACCAAGACCGTCTAGAACCACTCTAACATCTTGATCGACTTCATTGGTTACTATAACTGGTATATTTAGATACGAAGCCAACGGTGTTGCAACAACACCAAGACCATACCCTGACTCATTTTCCTCTATAATAAGAACTGCTTCACTTTGTTCCCAATATTTTTGTGCAATATACAGCGAGTATTCTTTTGCAGATTTGGAGTCTAACAATGTTTCGCCAATTTGCACGCCGATTTGAGATTCAACTCTTTCAACAGCAGAGGATGGCTCTGCTAAGTTTTTAACATATAATGGATTAACATGTTGTGTACCATCTAAATCATAATGAATGGCTAAAGGTGTCGCGATCAATGCATAAAACGGATTACTATCTGAAACAGTTATTGCATCTGATTCTTGAGACATAACGCCAGATATCTGATAAAGGTCTTTCATGCTCAGAGTCGCTGGCTTTGCTTCTTCGGGCACCCAGTAATAAACTCCAATGGATGCCAAAACTAGTATTAAAACACCAAATAAGACTATTATCTTGTCATTTCTGTTCATATTTTATTCCCCGTCGTTTATAATAATATGTACTTTAGTATATTTATGTCTTTCTATATAATATTTTCCATATAATTATTTAATAATTAGAAACAGAGTCACCAACTCATAAAATGAATACCTTTAATAAGTGATAACATTATTACCCGGGAACTTAGGAGAAATAAACCATGGTAGAGGAAGAAATGCCACCCCAGCTAAGGGACCAAATAAACAGATTACAACAATTCAGAATGCAACTACAGATGATAACGCAACAACGTCAACAAGTTGAAATACGCCTAAAAGAAACTGAAGAAGCATTGGAAGAATTAGACAAAACAGATGAAAAAACATCAATATACAAAAGCATAGGCGCAATCCTTGTTAAAACCAAGGGAAAAGATGATGTTGTTAAGGAATTGAAGGAAAACAAAGAATCTTTAGAACTCAGAAAAACAACCCTGGACAAACAAGAGGAGAGAACTAAAGAGAAACTCAATGAATTACAGGGCAAGGTTCAGAACGCTCTTAACCTAGCCGGCAAGGGCGAAGAATAGGCCTATACACTATGTTTAAAAAAAGGAATTTTTCTGTTTATAATGATTTCAGAACTGGTTTTTTTTCTAAACTTTCTTTAGCATTGGGAGTATTTTTGCTAATTGTCTACGCTTTTTTGAAAATAGTTTCTTTGCTGGCTAGTGAGAATAATGGTGGTTTTTTGGGTTTGATTTATGATCTAGCAAATTCTGGTTTTGCCGAGTCTGTTATCGCTTTTTCTATTGTTTTTCTTGGTGTCGGGTTTGTTCTATATTTTTTACATCTACAGTTTGTTAAACTGGCCAAGATATCAGATGATCTTGAAGAAGAATTAGGCGACCTAGAAGAAAAAGAAGAAGTTGCTGAATAATTATTTTCCGTACCTTCTTTGTCTTTGTTGGTATGTTTTTATAGCTTCAAGGAAATCTCTTTTTTGTAGTGCCGGCCAGTATACATCTGAGAAGTATAGTTCTGAGTATGCTAGCTGCCATAGTAAGAAGTTACTTATTCTTTCTTCACCAGATGTTCTCAGTATCAAGTCTGGGTCTGGCAGTTCTTTTGTATATAGGTATGTTGATACTTTGGGTTCGTTTATGTCTTCTATTTTGATTTTGTTGTTTTTTACTTCGTCTGCAATTTTTTTAATTGCTTGTATTATTTCTTCTCTACCACCATATGCTAGTGCTATATTTAGTGAGTAGTCGTTGTACTTTTTTGTTTTTTCCATTATGTTTTTTGCTGATTTTTGTATTTCTTCTGGTAGCAGCTCTAGATGTCCTATTATTCTTATTTTTACTTTGTGTTTATGTATCTGTGAGTCACTAGCTGCCTTTTCTAGTTCTTCTTTGCACAGGTTCATTAGTGTTTTTACTTCTTCATTGCTTCTTTCAAAATTTTCTATGGAGAATGCATACAATGTAAGGTTTTTTATCTCTAATTCGAAGCACCATTCCAATAATTCTTTTATTTTATCTCGTCCAAATAGATGACCCGCTGCTGGTGTTAACCCTAGATTCGAAGCGAAGCGTCTGTTTCCATCCATAATTACTGCTATGTGTTTTGGCACCGGGCTTTGTTTTATTTCTTCTGTTAGTTTTAGGTCCCTAAGCTCGTTTAGTTTTTTTGAGATATAATTGTAGAGATTAGAGTGGTATACCATCGAAGCAAGTTTTCTTGTCGTGTTATTTTTTATAGCGTATTTTTCTAGTTGGTTGATTTTTTTTCCTGCAAGCGATTTTAGTGGTTGTCCTGTTTTGATTTTGCCTCGCCTCTTTTTTCCTTATTATATTTAGTTGGTTTAAATATGTTGATGGTTTGTAAGTTTTTATTCGTAACAGGCGAATAGATATCCTTTTATATAAAATAATTATTCCAGCCTCTTACATTAAGTGAATTTAAAGGTGATAAACTGGGTAACATAAGACAGACTTTCATAAAAAAGGTAGCTATTCAGCTTGTGAAAACGTATCCTGACCAGTTCGTTGCTGATGATTTTCAGCATAACAAAGAAAAGGTTGCTGAATTATGTGATGTTAGTACTAAATTGATGAGAAATCGCATAGCTGGATACGTAACTAGATATCTTGCTTCTCAGAAGAAAAGAAAAGTAATATAACTCATTTTTGGGTAACAACCCAATATTTATTTTAGTGGGGGCAAATTTCTGTATGGGTGAATCTATAACAAATTTAGATAGCGCACTACTTGAACTTAAAAAAGGTAAATTCGTATTAGTCTACGATAACGAGAGCAGAGAAGGCGAAACAGACATAGTTATCGCCTCGGAGTTTACGACACCTGAAGCAATAAGAACAATGAGAAAAGACGGGGGCGGACTTATCTTTCTAATGATCTCAAATGACATCGCAAATAAGCTAAAACTCCCTTATCTATCAGATATGTATTCAGATATAAACACAAAATATCCTGTTTTAAAAGAACTCGTGCCTAACGACATCCCATATGATACAAAATCATCCTTTTCATTATACATCAACCATAGAAAAACATTCACAGGCATAACTGACATAGATCGAAGCCTAACAATGAAAAGTTTCGCTGAACTAACAAAAAAGATAAAAAATCTTGACGATGGTATTGCAACCAAGATGTTCGGAAGCGAGTTCAGATCACCAGGCCACATACCAATATGCGTGGCAGCAAAAAACCTACTATTCGAAAGATACGGACATACTGAGCTGATAGTATCACTTTTAAAAATGGGTGGACTAACGCCAGCAGGGAGTGGCTGCGAGATGATGGGCGATGACGGAAAAGCCCTATCTAAAGATAAAGCGAAACAATACGCAGATAAACATGGCCTTGTATTTTTAGAAGGAAAACATATAATAGAAGCGTGGAAAAAATGGTCAAAGTAATGGCAACCGGAACTTTCGATCTACTTCACATGGGACACATATATTACCTTAGAGAAGCGAAAAAACTTGGAGATAAACTAGTTGTTATCGTAGCACTCGACTCAACCGTAAGAAAGCTTAAACATGAACCTATAACACCAGAAGACATGAGACTAAACATAATCAAAGAACTAAAGATAGTAGACGACGCGATGCTAGGTCATGAGAATGACATGTATGAAATTGTAAAAGAAGTTAAACCAGATATAATCGCACTTGGATACGATCAAATTCATAATGAAAAAAATATTGAGCAGGAGCTTAAAAAAAGAAAATTGAACGTGCAAGTGGTGCGTTTACCAAAGTATGAAGGCATGGATGACTTAAACGGAACCAGAAGGATTATAGGAAAAATAGTTTCAGCATATGAATTCCAGAAAACTATGGAGAAAATAGAGAATAAATGAAAAAGATAGGCGTTGCTGATACCACATTTGCCAGATACGATATGGCAAAAGCAGCTATCAATGAACTTAAATCAAATGATACCGGTTTTAAGATAATAAGATACACGGTACCGGGCATAAAAGATCTTCCTGTTGCGTGTAAAAAACTGTTTGAGGAAAATGATTGCGATATTGTTATGGCACTAGGTATGCCTGGTCCTAAACCTATTGATAAGCAATGCGCCCACGAGGCAAGCCTTGGGCTGATGCAAACTCAGCTGATGTGCAACAAACACGTAATAGAGGTTTTCGTGTATGAAGACGAAGCAAAAGATGAAAAAGAGTTGGCACGACTTGCAGATAAGCGGGCACGGGAGCATGCATTAAACACACTAAATTTATTATTCCATCCTCAAAGACTCACAAAAAACACTGGAAAAGGTCTACGTGAAGGATTTGAGGATGCAGGACCATTAAAAAGTTAAAATGGAGACAAAAAAGATGGATAAAGAAAGAAAAATAAGATTAGGTGCTGTTGTCTCAGAATTCAACTACGACATAACAATGATGATGTTGGAACGAGCAAAAGAACACGCGCAATTCCTAGGAGCAGAAATAACACAGATTGTAAAAGTACCAGGTGTCTTTGACATAGGACTACCAATAAAAATGATGCTCAAAAAGAAAGATATAGATGGCGTAGTCGCACTAGGCGCGGTAATAGAAGGAGAAACTGAGCATGACGACATAGTAATACAACATGCGACAAGGAAAATATCTGACCTAGCAGTAGAATATGAGAAACCAGTTGGGTTAGGCATCAATGGACCAGGCATGACTAGACTACAGGCACAAGACCGAATAGACAAAGCTAAAGATGCTGTAGAAGCAGTAGTAAAACTACATAGACGATTGCATCTATAAAAAATGGAATTACTCTGCTCATCTATTTTTTATTTTTACTTTTATCTAACATTTTAAAAACAGATGGTAAATGAATAGTGTAAGAACCATCTTTTTGTATAATAATCGGCTCTTCCTCAAGTAAACCTTTAAGGTCTATGTTGTATCTTCCTGACGGCTCTATACCTATTGTTTCAGGTTTTTTTTGTATGTTATCTATTTCGGATTCAATTTGTTCCAACAGATTTTTATTTAGCTTAGCATCATCAACAAAACCTGGTTTTTCTTTTTTCTTCGGTACATCTTTTTCTGAATCTTTATGATGCAAAGCTTGGATGTCCTTTTGTTTTAAAACAACCCATTTACTATGCTTATCAGCATAACGACCACTTTCATCATACAATATCTTTGCTAGAGTTGGATCTAATTCTTTGTCCATCTTTTTAATTATTTTATTTCTCTCTTCTTCACTTAAGGGTTTTTTTGTGAAAAAAAATCTGTTACCACCACAATCTGAGCAACCTTTCAACAGCTGAGGGGAACCCTCTTCGAAGACAAGCCCGCATTTAAGACACTGATGCGGCATTCTTTACTATACACCTCTGCCAGGTATAATCATTGTCTCAATCATATCGCTATCCTTGTGAACAGTTTTTAGAAGATGAGCAGGACCAATAACAGTCATACGCTGTTTTTTAACAATCCCGAAAACCCTCTGGATAAAAGATGGTTTTTCTTCACCGTACCCGTCCATCTCAATACCTATAAAGGTGTCCTCCTCGATTTCTTTCATAGTATGTTCTATCAGCTTAGCTTGTTCAACTGGTGTGAGACCTTGCTCAAGAACCAGTATCTTTCCATCTCTGACTTCTTTAATTATGAATTTAAGCTTATCTGAAGATGATAAACCGCCTAGCTTCTGGCGAGATATAAGAGTAACAGATATTCCAGTATCCTTCTTTATCATAAAATCACCTCTTCTTGCGTCTCTTTTTACTAAAATGGGTTATCATAGTACTATACAGATTCTCTGCGTTATAGCCAGTTAATGCACTAATCGGTACAACAGGATGTTGCGGAAAAGCAGATTTCAGTGTAGCCGGGCTTGCATCCTCGGCATCTATCTTGTTAGCAGCTATCAAAACGGGAAGATTACGAGCCTCGAGATTACCAAGGATAGTTACATTTACCTGAGTGAAAGGATCCTGTGTAGCATCCATAACAAGTACAACCCCATCTATGTCCTCTAACCATTTTATAGACTCAATGACACCCTCAGTTGCCTCTTTAGCTCTTTGTTTTGCTTCATCTTTGGTTAAACCATACATATCCATGAATTCTTTATAATCAACTTTAGTAGCTATACCTGGAGTGTCAACAATATCCATCATCAGAGAAGAATTACCATTATCCACCTTAACATTCTTTTTCCACTGTGCCCTACGAGTCTCATGAGGTATCTCTGAGACGCTACCCATTATATCTCCTGTCCAATCGTGAAGAATACGATTAGCAAGAGTTGTTTTTCCAACATTCGGTGGACCATAAATACCGATTCTTGCATGCTTTTTACCAAAAATTCTTTGAAGAATATTTGCAAAACTAACTTTCCCGAATAGTCCCATCCTTTTCATCCTCCTAGTATTTAATCGAGTGCTAAGCGAAGATATGTTTAAGAGGTTTATTAGTTTAATGGTAATATATTTAAAAAATTAAGAAAAGAACTTGATTATTAAACATAAAAAAAATTGTTTAATTAATTAAATGGCAATACTTAAATATCAACAAGTTTATTCCTGTTAACTCGAAGGATTATCTTAATTTGGGAGGCGTGATGATTGTGGTTAAAGAGAATAAGAGGATGGAAGAAATGGAAAATGTAGATTCTTTAAAAGATAGATTACGTCAGGTTGCGGAAGAGATAGATGTTATAAAAAATTCTTTTTCTAAAAATACTGAGAATCTATCAAAAATCCAAAGTATGTTAGATGCAGAAAAATTAGACGGCATAACAGGCATAATTCAAAGTTTTGAAGGCCGAATTTCGGAAATGGAGAGAAAGAGGGAAGAGGCATCAGAAGGAGCGAAAAGATACAGCGAGGAACTAGAGAAAGAGAAAGAACGTTTGATAAAACTGTGGGACGCATATAAAAACCAGGAAGAAGAACTGTCAAGTACTGAAAAGAAAATAGCTGATTATGAAGAAAAAATAAAAAATGCTGAGAATTCTAAAAAAGAATTGGAGCATGATCTAACATCCCGGATAAACACAATAACTGAAAAAATGCATGAAAATGAGAATAAACTAAAGAAATTCGATGAATACAAACTAAAATGCGAGGAATATGAAGAAAAAAGTAATTCAACGGAAAAAGAGATGCATGGTCTAAAAGACGAGGTAAACAACAAGGAAAAAACAATAAATACTCTGCATAAACAGGTAGAAAAGCTAAAAGAATACGAGGATTACGCAGACTACAAGAACAAATTTGAGGACATATCAAACCAATACGAAAAAGAAAAAGAGCGGCTAACAAAACTATACCATCTTTACGAGGAAACTGAGAAAGAGTGCAAAAACCTTAAAAGCGAAGTTAAAAACTGGCAGGATTGGTACAATTGCAACAAAGACATATTTGACCGGTTATTCTCCATATCTCCGCCTTCTAAAAATGAGGAGAAGAAAAAAACACCAGAGAATCCTACTACCACCACACCCATTACTGAAGAAGATAAACCAAAAAGAAGACTGTTTAGAAAATAAACAGATCTTATTTTCTTCTTTATTTTAGACGAATATTAGATTTTAGGGTAGCATAGTTGATGTAGTACCTGGTAGGCCCTAAGTATATTTTTTTCTTCAACAAATATTAGCATTTCTGGGAAACAACTCATTACTTCCATTATATTGATTCCATTTATCGCGAGTTCATTTGATATCACCGCCAGAATACCGTAAGTTGTTCTCATATCTGGATGCATGCGCATATTTATCTCAGCTATCTCTCTGTCAATTTTAATTATTTTACTTTTTGGGAATAGCTCTTTTATCTTATCTAGATTTTTTTCGTCAATTAATAGTCTTATCGACTCATTTGCTTGTATTATTCTCAGGGTTTCTCCTCGAACAAACTGTATGATTTCAAAGATTTCGGGCAATAGTTGTTGAACCTCGTTGTCTTTGATCAGAGAGACTTCTGCCAATCCGTTTCTGGTTGATAGATTGACGGTTTGACATAGTAGTTTGTTTGCAATTATGAACACATCATCTTGTCTACCCAATTCGTAACGGCGTATTGAACTTATTACAGCATCTATTGTCGCCTTCATTTTGTGTTCTTTTAGTATGTATTTGGCTAGTGCCCTAGTGTTTATTAGGCCTAAGGAAAGGTCTCGTCTTATGGATGGATTTTTGTCCAGTATCTTCCAGACTTCGCCCACTGTGTTTTTCATGGTTGCTATATTGTTTTTTATATTATTTAAAATTTGTCATTTATGTTATAATTTTGCTTTTTTTCATAAATATTTAAAAAATTTGTCAATAATTATAGTAATATGCTAAAATTTTTAATTTTAGGTTTAATATGTCACGTTTTTTATATACTTATAACAACAGAATACTATTGTAAAAGAAGGGGTGAATATAACGGAAAAAACAGAAGGTTTTAAAGAATTAGAACTCGAAAAAAGAAGAGATATTTATAATTATATTCTTAAGTACCCCGGTCTGCATCTGAATGAACTATGCAGAAAAATGAAAATACCTAAAAGCACATTGAATTACCATCTAAACCATCTAATAAAAAAAGGTTTTTTAGTTACAACACCCAACGGAAGATATATCCGGTATTATGCTGCAAATAATCTAAATGAAATAGACAAAAAAATGTTCCATTTTCTCAGACAAGATGTCCCCTACAAGATTCTCGTGTTCTTGTTTTTACATCCCAATTCTTCTCAGATAAAAATTAGTAAAAATTTGAACAAGCATCCGACCACGATATCTTTTCATTTAAAGAAACTGCTTTGCACAGATCTTATCGAAGGCGTTCCAAATGGAAATGAAATAAAGTACAAATTAAAGAATCAAGAGGACGTATCTGAGATGTTTTTTAGATACAGCGAATGCTTTTTTGACAATATGATTGAAAATGTCGTAAATCATTCACCTGAGTTTTACATCAAATTAAGTTAAAAAAATCTTAAAGGAGGCTTGTTCTATAAAGTTTATATATGTGTTTTTCGTCGTAGGAAGTTTGTTCTATAAAACTCATATATCGACATAACATATTTATTTTGGGGGAAAAACAACAGATTCCACCAACATTAATTTGCTAGTAAAGACCCCTATCAAACATCAGCTAAAATATTCTAGACATAACGGGATGTGTATCTGGTGTATGCGCAGAATAAAAACACATCCCATTAGCTGATGTATGGATGTAAATAAAAAAAGCCGTATTATTCTATTTTTACAGTACTAGTCCCATCTTCATTTTCATTAACATAAATAACGCTCTCAACATAGTTTTTCACATCATCGATATGAGTAATCAATAATATCTGCCTGAATTTTGATGACAAGCCATTCAATGCTTTCATGATATTCTGTCTCCTGATAATATCCTGCGAACCAAATATTTCATCTAGTATTATGAAGTTGAATACGCCGCCTGCACGTTCTGTGATAACCTCAGATATAGCTAAACGTAAACATAAATTTGCTAAATCTTCTTCTCCGCCGGAGAAACGCTGTATGCCGTATGAGTTACCGTCATCATAAATCATTATATTGTAATCCTCATCCAACTCCATCTCGCGGTATTTGCCATCTGTTAGACGTTCAAAATAATCAGATGCATATGATGACAACGTAGGTCGTATTCTAGATATCAAATGCGTTCTAAAAGATGACATAACATCACTAAGCATACCAAGCTGCTGTGCATTCTTTTTCTCTTCATTTATTCTTTTTTTGAACTCTTCTAGTTCAGATATTTTGCCCTGCGCATTCTTTATTCGTTGTATAACCAGGTTTTTTTCGCCATCTTTTCTTTCTAAATCAAGTTTCGAATCTGTGAACATATCCTTCTTATTAGTTAATAAATCCAAAGAGGATTGATATTTTTTGTAAAACTCATTGATCTGATTTTTAACGGATTCGTATTCCGCGGGAACAAAATCAATTCTACCAATATTCTTCAGTTGCTTCTCCTTATTTTCCATCTCTATTTTTTCTATTTTTACTTCTGCTAAAATGTTGTCAATTGTAGCATCTATTCTTTCTTTTTCTCTTAATTGAACCTGCAAATAATTTCTTTTCTTTTCTAGAGCCTGTTTTTCGCGGGAAAACTTATCTTTTTCTTCCAAAGCAGTTTTAATATTTTTTAAAAGAGATTCCATCTTGCTATCTTTTTCTTTTTTCTCTTTATCAAAATTTTTTAAAAGTTTATTGTGTTGATCGCCTAAAATTCTATCACAAGTCGGACATTTTGCATTAGGTCCTAACTTCAAGATGCTTTTTTCCTTGTTTTCTATTTCATAAATGGTTTCTTTGATATTTTGAGAAAGTGTTTTTTCCTGCTCGATTTTTTTAACGATTTTTTCTATTTCTTCATCTGTTGCTCTAAGTTTTTTTTCGACTGCCTTTGCATCAACATCAAGTTTTTCAAAGCACTTTGTCTTTTTACGTTGCAGTTCTATAGTTTTTTGTCTTTCAATTATTTTAGACTGTAAATTTATAATTTCTGTCTCTAACTTTTTTTTATTTTCAAAAAGAGTTTTTTTCTCAGTTAATCTTTCCTTTAGAAGATTTATTTTTTCGTATTCTTTTTTATTGGATGCGCAATTTTTTTCAAGAGTCGCTATTTCTTTTTTAAAAGATTGTATCTTTTCTTTAATCTCTTTTATCTCCTTATCGAAATCTTCTTTTTTATTTTCTAAAATTTTAATTTCATCATTATAACTATCAATTTTGCTTTTTCCGGTTTTTTCGTCTGTGATATCTATGCTAAGTTTTTCTATCAACGTGTCTTTATTTTTCTTATCATTTCTTATCTGTTTTACAACCTCATCCAACTCATCTATTCCAAGCATCCTCAGTATCAGAGGCCGCCTTTCGCTAGCATTCATAGTTGATAAAACATTCAACTCTTTTTGTTTGGCAAATATGGAAGTAAAAAAAGATTTGAAATCCATACCTAATTTTTTCTGCATGTATTTGCTTACTATTTCTGCACCGCTAGCTGCAAGCTTATCGTTTACCAAAACAGATGCCGAGGCAGACAGGTTCTTGCCAGACATTTCACGCACTATCCTGTATCTATCATCTTCAAAAATAAATTCTAGTTCTACTCTGCATGGATCTGAATCTGTTGCATTTTCTCTTTTAATTTGATCTGAGGATGTCCTCGCTGCAGCAGGGCCATAGAGCGCCCAGGCGATAGCCTCAAAGATTGTTGATTTTCCTACTCCGTTTAATCCTATAACTCCAATTATGCCATCAGGAAATTCTAAGACAGAATGTTTGAATTTTCTGTAGTTAACGAGAGTGAGATTTTTGAGAATCATTTTCCCTCTTCTTTAGACTCGATTTTTTGTATATAATCCAAACCGAGTTTCAACAGCAATTCCTTATCTTCGATGTTTTGTTTTCTCAGAAATACTTCAAATTCGTTTGTCAGAGCATCTATCTTTGATGTTTCAATTTGTTTTGATTCCCCCTCTTTGACCACAGTTGCTTTGATTTCATAATGAACTGCTTCGCTGCTTTGTTCTCGTATTGTGCTAAAATCAATTCCCCTATAGATATGTGATGGTATGTTTTCTAACATTATACGAAAAATCTTACCCTGCGGCTCTATTTCTTTGATTGTTTTTTTTATCTTATTCATCACTTCATCCATAGATAGCTCAGAGCAATTGATAGAATCTGAATTAATCATTGGCCTATTTTTTAGAGAGACGAAATTATTTTTGTTTTTTCCATTGCCAAGTTCTAGTTCTATGAAACCTTTTTTTTCTCCTGCATCAGAAAAAGTGAAACACTCAGTTGAGCCTGAATAAAAAGCATTCTCCGAGACCTTAACATATTTATGATAGTGACCAAGAGCTATGTAATCAAAATCTTTTTTCAAGTATTGTGTTGGTATTATTAGTTCGTTGAACTCATTCATGCTGAATTCTTTTATACCTTTAACACCACCATGCGCAACAACGATATTGTAGTCTGAGGATTGTGTTTTTTTAAGTTTTTTAAAATTATTGTCAAACTCCTGTTTTGTAGCGGTTTGAGGCAGAGCATGAACCGATAATTTTTCGTTGTTTATCTCAAAAGGGATTGTTTCATAGCATGAGTTGTAAACGGGGTAAACATTTTCTATGTGATCAAGCACGCTAAAAATATGTCCTGTTTCTCTTAGTTTTGGGTGCTCGTGGTTACCGGCTATGACAACAAATGGTATGTCTTGTTTTGATAGACGTATTATCTGGTGTATAGCGAAGGTTATAGCCCTGTTTGTTGGTCTCACTGAGTCGAAAAGATCCCCTGCGTGAATGATAATATCTGGTTTTGATTTAAGAGCATAGTCAACAAACTGTTCAAAAACATTGAATGTATCAATTTCACGTTGATTTATGCCATCCTCGTTTACACGGTGGTAGGCAGAATAGCCAAGATGGGTATCAGCAACATGTAAAATTTTCATCCTATCATTTTCTACGGGCAAGTTTTAGAGAGACTATATCGCAAGCCAATGTAACAGCATCAAGTGTTGGAGCGATTGGTGGAGCATATGCTGTCTCAAGTTTCCTAAAAGTTTCAACGTCCATTTCAGCTAGAATGGCACATGCTAGTGTGTTAATTCTTTGTGCTGCATTGTAACCAACTGCTTGCGCCGCCAGTATTTTACCAGTTTCCTGGTTTGCAACAACTTTTAAGGTAATTGGTTTACCACCAGGATAATATTCTGGTAGAGACAAACCATTGAATTTTCCAGATACAACAGACTGGTTTTGTACCTGTTTTGCGATTGGCCCAACTGCCGCTATCTCCAAACCAAAAAACTCCGAAGTACAAGTCTGCAAAACACCCGGTGGCATCCTATAGTCTCCGCCTGCCGCGTTTACGCCAGCAGCTATGCCTTGTCTAACACCTATACTGCCAAGGCCTATAAGCACGGGTTGTTTTATCACAAAATCTTTGTACTCTGTGCAATCACCAACCGCATAAATATTGTTGAGGGTAGTCTCAGATTTATCGTTTACAACTATGCCGCCGGTTTTGCCTATTGCACAACCAATTGTTTTAGCTAGAGCAACATCTGGTTTACAACCAGTGGCTATAACCAATAAATCTGTATCAATCTCCTTTTCTTCACCAGTTTCATTGTTTTTAACAACGACTTTATTTATCTTTTTGTCTTTGTTTTGAACTTTTGTAGCCAAGGAATTTAAATGTAACGTAACATTGCTAGTAAGTTCTTTTAAAATAAGTTCACTCATATCATCATCAAGCGTATTCGCCAATATACTTGGGAGTGCTTCAACTATTGTAACATTCATGCATTTTCTATGCAAACAATCTGCCATCTCCAAGCCTATCAAACCAGCTCCAACAATAGTTGCTTTTTTTCCTTTCTTTACAAAAGAAGAAATCTGCTGCGCATCATCGATAGTTCGAAGGATATGAACACCCGAGGCTAGCATTCCGTTCTCTTGTGCATTTTGTATTGGTGGTATAGACGTTTTTGCTCCAGTAGCAATTATCAAAGAATCATAAGATTGCTCATGTGTTTCGTTTCCTTTTTTTGCAACAACGATCGATTTTTTTGTATCAATTTTCTCGATGGTTGTATTCAAATGAAGAGTTATACCTGCTTTTTTGAACCATTCCTCTGAAAATTCAATAAGATTATTAAAACCGGGTATATCTCCAGATATGACATAGGGCAATCCGCACTTAGAATACTGTGGATATTTCCCTTTTTCAAAAACCGTGATCGTGGCTTTTCTATTTGTTTTTCTAGCGAATTGAGCAGTTGTTCCGCCGCTGGCACCGCAACCTATTATCACTATATTTCTGTCTGGATTCAAATAAAAACCCCATTTGTCTAATAGTATTGTTTTTTTAATGCTTTTGATTAATTATTAGAATATCTAATCTAAATTTAACCCACTATAAGAGTAATAGCTAAAAATGAGAATAAAAATTTAAAAGATTTGTTTATTCTTTTGGTTTTTTTGTTTTCTTTGTCTTTTTTTCTGTTGACTTCTCTTTTTTCTCTGTTTTTTTAGGCGCTTTTTTTGCTTTAGTTTTCTCTTTTTTCTCTGGCATCTCTTTGGTTTCTTCAACAGGTTTTTCTTCCTCGATTGGTTTATCTTCGATAGGCTCTTTTGTCTTTTTTTCTTCTGTTATCTCTGGTTCCGGAGCTAGTTCTTCTTCTTTCTCTTCTATTTTAGGCTTCTTTTCCTCTATAATCATTGTTGGTGGTGATGTTACCTCTGTTTTGAATATCTCTATTCTTTTTACAGGGTAAAAATTTTTACAGCCTTTGTATATCTCGCTACCCATTTTTCCATCTATAATGGTTCGTACAAATTCGGAGAGCGTACTATTTGCTGCCTGATCGAATATGGTTTTTTTCATAGCTTCACGAATTACTTTTTTCTGGGAGCCTTGTATACGTTTATCCGTAGTTGCAAAAGGTTTAACCCGTATCTTTGCTCCATCTCGTGTTGTAACATCGTAGACGCCATCTACTTTTGATCTCCTTCGTCTAACCATTCTTCTGAGATAATCTGAAGTTAATGTATGTCCAATAAACATTGTAGAAGCGTTTGTATCTTCGATTTTGTTTACTTTAAAGAATAGTTTCACGTGGGATTGTCTAAAATCGTTTGTAATATCCTGGAGCGATATCTCAGTTACTCTACCCATTAGGCTCTCTGGCGCATCTGCTAGTGTCTCAGCTATTGCAATGTTATCGAATGCTGGTGGCGCCAATATCTTGTACCAGCCTTTTGATCTCCATTTGTCTTTGACTTTTTTTGCTGATGTTCTTACTCGTGCTTTTGTCATAATTATCACGTTAATTCTTATCTGTTATTATTTAAAGTTGATTTTTTGGTAATGAAGTACTCCTACTTAAATTATGCTGACTATATTAACTCAGGAGTTTAAATACAAAAATACATATTTTTAGTGTTAAAATGCACTAACAATTTTTATTTTTCGTTCTTTTTCATATTTTTCCAATTCGTTGAATATTTCTTTGAAATATGATTCATTTTTAATTATCTCAAAATTCGGGATATCACATTTTTCGAGATTTTCGAAAATACCTGGTTTAAGATTAAATTTATCTATCATTATCTCTTTTGCACCGTATTTAGTAAACGTATCAATAATTCCAGGAATATCATCAAGTTTTATTGTTGGGTATATCGGCCCAAAAAAAACAGTTGTCTTGATACCTGCATCGCTGCATGTTTTCATCGCAGAGAGTCGTTCATCAATAGAAGAAGGATAAGGCTCAAGTATTTTTCTTTCAGCATCATTTAATGTCCCTATGCTAAACATTATTTCAGATTTTGAGAATTTTGTTATCAAATCAATGTCTCTAGTTACCAATGAGGATTTTGTTTGGATGCAAACAGGAAAATCGTATTTTAAAAGTTGTTCTAAACAGTATCGCGTGAGTTTGTATTTGTTCTCAATTGGTTGATATGGATCTGTTACAGTTGAAATGCCAACGTTGCCAGGTTTTTTGTTTTTTAATTCTTTTGAAAGGACAACTGGTATGTTTGTTTTCGCGTTTACGAATAAACCCCAATCATTTCTTGGTATCCTTAGTACATTTGGTACGTAGCAGTATGCACAGTTGTGTTGACAACCACGATAGGGATTAAGAGAATAAACTAATCCGGGTAATGATGACGGAGATAGTGCTGTTTTGCAGCTTACTTCACTAATTTTCATAAAAACCTCTTAAAAATCCTCAATTCTTTTTTGGTAAAGCTGATTTTTAAGTACCGCGCTGTTTTTAATCCATCTCTGTAGAGGAATGTCCATCTTCTGTGATATATGAATCAATGCCTCGTTTAGTGTGTTGAATTTTTGGTAAGGTTGTTTCAGTGCTTTTCTAACACTCTCTCTAACATTCCATACGCCTATTGGCAGTATGTAGCCTGGGTGTGCTTCTCTCATGATAACGACACCTGCCTGCCGTCTTTCATGGTTTAATAGCTCGTTTACAGCCAGTCTTGCAGCATAGTAACATCCGCCTATTTCAGCATAAGTAGTTCTACCATCATAAAACTCATAGCTGTTGAATATTGAAATGCCTGATCCATATGGGTTCCATGTTGTGTTTGGGTACCATGCTTCGATAAGTTCATATTGCCATTCCGAGGGGCTCATTAGTATGGCCCATCTGTTGTCATATTGTGTTGTGTAGTAAACGCGGAACTCATTTATCCAAGGCTGTTTCTTTGTATTCTTCATCAAATTTTCACCAATGGTTGAATCAACCGCTGTTATGCTCCATCTAGTTGGGACAAAACGTCTATTTTTCCTAACGCCAAATGCGCCGACGCTGAATGCTTTCTGAATCTTGGAAACATCCACGCCGTCTTTGTATAAGTCTAAAACAGCGTTTTTTGCTCGCAAATCCGTGTCATAAAACGCTTTTTCAACATGGTGCTCATATTTAGGGTTTGAGATATCAAATTTCATCAATGGCGCAGAAGGCCCATGTGGCTGAGCCTCATCGTAAAAAGCTATTTTACCAAATGGTTTTTTTTCAAAGATTGCCTCAGCAAAAACACTGTTTTTAGATAGAGCGAGTTCCCTAGTAAAACCAACAATCTTGTTCGAATTTTCTACATCTGTTACATCGACAGTGTATTTTCCTCTTATAAGCATTGAACGGAAATCCACTATATCATCAAGGCTTTTATCAAGCCATAATTCAGGCGTATCTATCAAAGAAGTATCACCCATAACGGGGGGTATCATAGGCCCAATTGAAACCTTGGGGTAACCAAATCTACCGATAAAAACACTGGGTGGCGAGGAACCTGCTAATTTCACATCATCAATTAGGGGCGTTACTTTATCGCGCGAATGAAACTTTACAAGAACGGGGCATCTTGATTTACCGCACAAAAACTTTGTGCCTCTGCATAAGCCGCATAAGCTTTGGGAGCTATGTTTTGCGATAGGTAAAATTTTTTTTTGCGCCTTTGATGTTATAATAGATGTCACCACAACAAATGTTCATTATCGGCGTAGTTTTAAATACATTTCTGTAAGGTGACTGAAAATATACAACATAGTTAAATTTTAAATAGTAAAGACGCTTTGTAAATAATTAACATTAATAGAAAGATTAATAAATAAATATGACTATAAATTGCTGGTATTTTTAAGCTGGAAAAGGGGGAATAATAATTGAATGAAAGAAAGAATGTCTCGACGATTTTATTAACTATATTAGTAATAATCATTCTGTTTGGTGCTAGTTACTACGTCTTTTTTTACGGAAAAAACGAATCGAAAGAAAAGGTAGAAGAAGAGAAAAAAATTGATGACAGAATCAGCCCGCTAGAAACACAATCAGTCGCCATGGAAATACACAGAATAAGAAAAAAAGGAATAATAGATGTGATGATGAACTCTGGATCAAAAATACTTGACAAATTACCAATAAGAAAAATTGATGTTTATAATGCTCTCGATGGTATCAGACCGGGAATTGGCTGGCGAAAACTACCAACATTCAGATATGCCCTTACACTTGATGGACTAGAATGGAAATCAAAAGAGTATAAAACTTGGGATACGGATTATATAGACATTGATCTTTTTAAAAACATGGAAGAAGAACAAACCACAGCGAAAATTGATTTTAAAATTATACAAAAAGATAAAAAATTATTGAAAACCTATGAAAATATAATGGAAAGTTTCTCTCTAGATTATGATTTTAAAACAGGTCGCTGGTCTGGTGATGATTATTTTAACGACAGTGATGGATACGGGCATTATAATGGCTCCAATTATGAAATTTGGTTCACGGCAAGACAAGCCGATTATGACGGGGATGGCATACCATATTGGACCGAAGTGAACGTTTTAGGTACAAATTCAATGGTTGATGATTCAACGCTTGATTCTGATGATGATGGTTGTTCTAATGCATGGGAATGGTTCTGGGGATATGACCCGTTTAAATGGGACAACCACTCATATCTTGATCCAGATGATGATGGTTTACAAAATACGGAAGAGTATTTCATGGATAAATGGACGGCAAACCCCTTTACCCCGGACATATATATAGAGGCAGATTATATGGAAAAAGCGCCTTTTAGACCGTATAAAATTGAGATGGGAAGAGGGCGAATCTTGCCGATTACAAGACCCAGATTAGTAAAGACTAATGATGATGGTTCAAAGCATATTTTCTATGAAGAGTCACAACAGATGATAATAGAAAGATTTAGTGAACATGGAATAACAGTTCATATAGACGATGGCTGTATGGGTGGCGGAGGAGACGAAATACCATATGTTCCATCAGGGAATTACGGCCAATACGGAATATTCTCCGAGTATTATAAACATAAATTCGCCGATAATAGAAAGGGCGTTTTCCGTTATGTTGTTACCGCGCATGGTGGTGGTTGGTGTCACCCTCAGGATTTTAGAAATTATTACGATGTGATTGTCGTTCCATGCAATTTCAAATTCAATGTAAATCAACTTAGCGTAGCTATATCCCCTAGAGTTCAAAGAATTGGCAGAGCTGTTGAGATTATTCACGAACTAGGTCATTCTTGTGGTTTTACAGGCGATTATTCTGATGGAGTTGACAACTCAAGTGCTAAAGCCGGAAACCCACCAGATTATCCATGGCTAGATTATAAAAGTGTAATGAATTATGATTATTTCGGTCAACGATTTTTTGATTATTCTGATGGTACTAATGGCGAATACGATAAGGACGATTGGAGCAACCTTGACATTGGATTTTTCCAGCGGCCATCGCCATATATGGAAGGGTTCGGACATTAACTAAGTTCTTCCCCACATATTTCTTATTTTTTAATATTTTCTTAATTCCTCCAAATACTTATTTATCAGTTTTGTATTTCGAATGTGGGTGTTTTATGAGTGAAAATGATAAAACAGAGAGCGATAGGAAACGTTCTAGGCCAGTTACTACAATAGGTGCAACTACCAAGTTAAAAAGAAATAAAACTGCGATGTTTTTAGTTATTGTTGTAATTTTGTTGCTGGTTCTCGGTTCGTTTTATGTTGTTTTCAATATGTTACCTAAAACAAATAATTCGGAGACTAGTAGTTACCAAGATGATCCTGATTATATAGCTGCTATCGCTGGCACAGAGTATCCTGTTGCAGTTTTAGAGACATCTAAAGGTGCTATAGCAATTGAACTTTATAACGATGAGATGCCTATTACTTGTTCAAATTTTATAAAACTCGTAACTGATAAGTTTTATGATGGAATGATATTTCACCGTGTCATGGATGATTTTATGATACAGGCTGGCAAATCTCTAGCAGATGGATCTTCGAAAACTAGCCCGTACGAAAACATACAATTTGAGGAATCGGATGTTACACATGTAGATGGTGCGATCTCAATGGCAAGTACTGGTGATAGAGTCGGCGGAAGCGCAGAGTTCTTTATATGCGATAGGGCACAACACGGTTTAGATAATCGTTATGCTGCTTTTGGAAAAACAATCTATGGCATCGATGTTGTAAGAGATATAGCTGATGAACCAGAAGATGGTAGTTATGGTTCAGTTGGTGGTGGTAAACCTCTTAGTGATATCATTATAAATCACATAACTATTGTCAACCGATAAATTTTGGAGGAATGAAAATGGGCAATAAGATTGCTGTATTCAATACAAACATGGGTGATTTTAAAGTCGAGCTTTTCAATGACATGGCTCCCATAACAACTGGAAATTTTATAAAACTGGTAAATAGAGGTTTTTACAATGGACTAGTTTTCCATAGAGTAATTGATGGCTTTATGATACAAGGAGGCTGCCCCCATGGAACAGGACGGGGCGGGCCTGGCTATACCATAAACGATGAATTCCACAGGGATTTAAAGCATAACTCCCCGGGCATACTTTCAATGGCAAATGCTGGTCCCAATACAGGAGGATCGCAGTTCTTCATCATCGTTGCTCCAGCGCCCTGGCTTGACAAACATCACGCAGTTTTCGGTAAAGTCACAGAAGGAATGGATATCGTCTATACTATATCTAAAGCAAAAACAGATGGGGACGATAGACCTTTACAAAAGGTTGTTATAAACAAAGTTACAATAGTATAAGAGGTTTTTTATGACGATTCTATCTGACATTGATATTAAGAATTCAATTAAAAGCAAAGAACTTGGCATAGAACCTTTTGTTGAAAAGAATCTAACACCAAACGGTTATGATTTGACTATCGACGAGATATTTATTAGAAAAACAGATGAGCATATTAAAAACGGGGTAGCAAAAATTCCCCCAATGACCTGGTTTGCTATAAGCACGAAAGAATTTGTTAAAATGGGGCAGCAGATAACATCCCAGCTTTGGATTCGCTCAAGCTATGCACGTAAAGGCATTATGGCTAGTTTTGGCAAAGTGGATGCTGGCTTCCATGGTACTCTTACAATTAGCTGTTTTAACTCAAACGACCAGCCGCTTGAGATACCAATAGGTGATAGGTTCTGTCAGATTGTTTTTGAAAATATGGCATCTAGTCCTTCTGAGTTGTATGATAAAAAATCTGGGAATTATCAGAATCAACGTGGGATAAAACTATAATACTTTTCTTGCAAACGTCAGATATCCTGTGTGACCAAGCATATCAAAACTTGGTCTTGTTCCGTGTGGAGAAACTATCATTTCTCTTTGTATGTTTTCAAATGTTTTGATTTCAATGAAACTATGTTTCTCCATTTCTCTCACTGTTTTTTCCACCTGCGATATAAGTGGTGAATATGAACATAGATATCCTCCGATTTTCAACGCTTTCCATGCATGTTTTATTGCATCCCATGGATTTGGTATGTCAAAAATGACTGCATCCAAGTTTTTTTCATCGATTTTTTTTGTAACATCTTTAAGTTTTGTTGTCACATATTTTTCCAGCTGTGCTCTTTTAATGTTTTTCATTGAATGTTCTATGAAATCCTCTCTCACATCGTAGGATATTACTTTACCATTTGGAGCTACAACGGAAGCTAATGCGATAGTGAGTGAACCGGAGCCAATACCTGCTTCTAAAACAGTATGACCTGGTTCAATTGAACAATTCATTAAGATATGCGCAGCGTCTCTTGGTAAAATGATTTGTGCAAGGCGATTCAGACCTTGTAACTTATCTTGCAGTGATGGTGTTAAAATCCAAAATGTTTTGTTTCCTATTTCAAGTTGTTTCCCATATTCTTTTTTTACAAGAGTTGATGGATCAAGTACTCCGACGCCTTTGATTCTATCGGTTTTACCAGACGTATCGACAATAATTTTCTTTAAATTTGAGTCGATTAGCACAACGACATCATTTTTTTTAACGTATTCTTTCATTGTTTATCTCCTGGAGAAATCAACGATTGAACCAAAAGTTAGATTTTCGATATCTAGTTGATCAAGCCAGTTTTGTTTACATGTACAATCTAGTTTTTCAAAAATCTTTGTATTCTGAGATAAGGAAAATTTTGTTATTGCATCCAGGAAATTATGGTCGCATGTTTTACAGTTATGTGCCCCTCTCTGATGTCCACCACCTGCTACATCACATTTAATCAATGCATCTGTCTTCGTTTTACTCTGTTTTAATATTTCAACGATACTCCACAGCCACGGTGGTCTATATTGGTCTCTTCTCCACAGATATTCAACAAGAGTATGACGTTGAACGTTTGTTGGATTAAGAGAAATAATATCCGCGTAAGGTTTAGTGTCTTTAACTGTATTAACACAGTCATCTATCGCTTGTTTTTCTGTTATAAAAGGTGGTTTAATTAGCACGTATGTTTTCAGTTTGAATTTGTGTTTTTTTAGGAGTTTTGCGGCTTTTTTGTAATCATCAAATGTGAATCCTTTGTTGATAGCATGTTCTCGTAAAAAATCGTTAGAAGTTTCGAGACCTATGCCCACCTCAAAAGTTTTCGATCTAACAACGTCATTTATCTCAGATAATTTTTCATCTTTCACATATTCTGGTCTTGATTCAACAGATATTTTATCTGTTTTTTCTGCAAGATCACCAAGAATTTTATCTCTTACTTCAGGTGTTATTTCTATGTCATCTAGAAAACTGCCTGATGTGAATATTTTAACGATTTTTTCCCCTGAATATCTCTGCATAGCTCGATCAAATTGCGTCAACATGTCTTTATCAGATACGTTCTGCCAGGCACTGTCGTTAAAATAACCACACATCGTACAACCTGATTTAAGAGCCCAAGAACAACCTCTTGTCCTGAAAATAATAACATAGGCATCAACAATTTTGCCATCTAAAACATCCTTTTCAGACCAGCAATGAACAGGACTTTTTGTATCCTGTATTTTTGGTACAAAATTTTTTTTCAGGTTTTTACAAAAACTGTTTAACTGGTTCATTTCTGGTTTCTTCGATCCTTCTTTTTGTATTTAAAGATTAGAGCAACTATGACCAAGGATGCAATGAAAATTATTGCCTCAAAACCAGGTACTCTAATGGTCGTTGGAGATGGTAAATTATAATTTAAGGCATCTGGAACGGTTTCGCCTATGTCTGGGTTATCGTTAACAGTAAAATTATATGTTTTTTGGTTTTCTATTGTATTATTGAATTTTTGATTTAAGTTAATGAAATAATAGCTTACTTCCGCGTAAAGCTTCATTGTCGTGTTTGCGCCTGGTTGCCAACCAACATATTTTGGTGATGTCTCATATAATGTTTTATCATCCTTGTTTTTTCTAGTAACATTGATTTCTTTCCCATTGTCAAGTTTATAATAAACTCTGAAATTATTTTCACTTATGTCTTTATTTGCTTGTATAGTAATAAAATCGCCGAGTCTAATTGGGCTTGGAATTGAGGAGGTAACGCTTAGAATGTTGTCTGTGAATTCAAATGTTCCAGTCTTTTCTGATTTATGGTTGTTTATATCTACAGCTTTTATTGTGTAGTTGTATTCACCAGATAGATTTCCTGTGTTATCATAAACGTATGAATAAATATAGTTTGTATCATCGAATGTTAAATCAGGGGATGCATTCGTGCCGTCAGGATAAGTAAGTGTTAGAGAAACTTCTTTTATTTTTACGTTATCGATTACTCTTGCCACAATTTTTACATTACCCTCCATATATTGCACACCTGGCAATGTGACCGCAGTTATTGTTGGTGCTTCGTCATCATAGAACGGTGGATTGCATAGGATGATTAGTACTATCAACCATGTAAAAAAATAGGTGGCATAGGTTGTGATCCAGCCTTTTTTCCCGAAGTCAGTAAAATCTATATTTAATCTTATCAGGATGTATCTTAGCCACGGGGCCATTAAGATACCTACCAATAGAATTAGGATCCAACGCAGATCTTGTCCGCTTAGAAGCGCCCAAAAACCTAGTGACATGAAAGATATTACAATACCAAATACGAACGAGATAACAGTTACTTTTATGTTTCTTCGTTCTCTTTTTACAAAAGCTTCTTCGTTAAACTCAGGTATTTTGAAGTCTGATTCCTCTTCCTCTGTTGTTTCTTTTCTTCTTTTTGCCATCGCAGTGGGATAAAGTTCTTATTTAAAGGTTTTTCCCATCATGTATTTGTTTATAAAAATTCTATGCCCTCAGGTAGTTTATCCAAATATTTTCTAAAACCATCTGGCCAATGCTCAGGGTCTAAGCCTTTTTGTGCAAGAAAAGCAGTTGTCCAACGCTCCAAACCAATTCCGGAACAGCCGCTCCAAAGCTCGCTTTTTTGCGCCTTTATGTTAAAAGCAGAGATATACTTGTCCCCAAGTATGCTAAGGTTCTGGAACTCTAGCCACTCAGAATCTTTTCTTGTTCCCCGGTATGGCATATACGCCTCGAAATCAATCGTCCCAGTATCCTGGGTTGATTCATCACTTATCTTCCCAGCTTGTTGCATGTACCATGGTGTAACCCATGCCATACGCCATTCAAGGTCGAATATCTTGTTGAAAACATGTTTGTAACGATCAAGTAGTTTTTCACGCAGTTTTAGTAATTGTTCCTTTGTTCCAATATAAACTGGTTCAATGCGGTGGAATTCATCAACACGCTCAATACCATGCCTACCACCTGATTCATATCTACCAGATATAGCAGTTTTATCATAAACAAGAACTGGCAATGATTTTTCAGAGATTGTTTTTCCTTTGAAAGACCAATATATCACTGGACATTGCGCGTAACATATTCCAGCGGCTGGCGTCGCAATATTCTTTTTTAGTTCCTCAACCGGCACTTCTTTTGTGATTTTTGTTAGATCAATGAAGTTCTGCCATTTATCCACATCCCTTGTCATCGGCTCAGAAACATAGTATATCTCAGCAGGCATGCCCTCAAGATGACCTGTTTTAAGCCATATATCAAACGGGACGATGTGCGACTCGATAACCTCTTTGAAACCAAGTGGTTTAAGAACCTCATCTATAGCGATTTTCTCCATAGTTTTCATGATAGCTGCTGATTGAACGTAATAAAACCATTTACCCTTGGTTGGTCCTTGTTTAATCCAATCCAGTTTTACCATTTCCTCAGTTGGATCCTTTGACCAAACAGGTTTCTTTTCCTCAGATTCCCATATAAGCTTCCAGAACTCTGCCTTACCCTCATAATGCTGATTGTCAACCTTTTCTTTAACAAGGTTTATCATGCGATCAATGTAGTTATGCTGCAAGAAATCTTGGGAAACATCTTTTAGTGTGATTGTCGCATGTTTGCCTCTGATTTTTACATCAGCAAAAGGTATTGAAACTTCTTTCAAAGGTTCCTTTTCAAGATCAAAAGTAATCGTGTAATTTTCGACTGTTATTTCACGGACACCGAGATGATGTTTTTCCCCGAAGTCCCTGCTGAAAGCATTTTTTATTTGTAGTAATGTGTTATGGGGACGTAAATCGCCCTCCGAAGTTATAGTGAGTGTTAAAGCTTTTTTTTCAATTTTAAACTGTTCTATCTCTGCAACTTTTTCCTGACCTTTTTTTAGAATGGTTGAGTTAATAGTAGAAACAAACTTTTCAATATCTTTTGAAATGGAGGATACATCTCCGCTAAACACAAATGTTGCTTTTAGATCAAATTTCATAGTGAAACTCGCTATAAACTATCTGATTATTAATGTTTATCCAATGTTACTTTATCAGCAACTGAAATACAAGCAAGATAATCATCCAAAGTGTGCAATAGAGACGAAACTGATTTGCTATCAATATGCGCCTCAAGCCTTTTTCCTTTCGCAGATGATTTCACGAAATTAAAATCATCAACTTTCACAGATCGCATAATTGTTTTAACTTTCTCAGCATCATCAAACTCCATAACTATATCACAAGTTACTTTCATGGTTTTACACCACCTATTTGCTTTGAAATGATTTTATCAACAATCTCAAGAAATTCCTCTTCCTTATCAGAGTTTATAGTTGCACCAGCAGCTATCTTATGACCACCACCATGACCATTTAGTTTTTCAGCTGCTTCTTTCATAGCAACACCAAGGTCCAATCCATTGCTAACAAGATGCTGGTTTCCCCTGCAAGATACGTGAACCTCATCATTTTTTTGTGTAAGAGCAAACAGAGGTTTGTTTTTATCAAGAAGATAATTAGCTGCAATACCACTGACTACACCGCCCTGCGATGAATCGTTACTATAAAAATATCGAAAGCTTTTTTTCTCTTTACAGCCATCTTTCTCCAGTTTTAGTAGTTCATCTAGTATACTTTTTTTGTATTCCTTCTCAAGTTTCACTGCATTTTCAAATGATGTTTTATCATTTAGACATATCAACAACCCAAGACTACGGTTTCCACCTTTACCACATGAATCCATCAGATCTGCATAACGCTCTAGCTCACATTGCAACGTATCAGACCAGTAGCGTTCTCTTATCACTGTGTCAAGTATGTTTTTTTCGCAACCATTTTTTATAAGATTTAAAACTAGCATTGATTGAAGTTGTTTCTTCTTTTTTTTGTCAAGTTCTTCCAATTTAGTGTTTTCACCAACATGAAGTTTTTCCAGCAAGTCAAGTATTTTTTCTTTGTTGCCTGACAGGCCAGGATAAAAAGGATCTATTGAATAAAAAATTGCATCAAAAATGTTGTCGCCATATAGTTTGATGCTGTTTTCTTGTTTAAGATAATTATTTTTGATTGCTTCGTCAAGAATTGTTTTGTTGTATCCTCTTATACCACCTATGTATTGTTTATCACCAACTGCACCAGCTAGTGCAAGTGATACTAAATCCTCGTTTTTTGAGTCCATCATTTTTGCTAGTGAGTAAGTTAGTGTAGCACCGCATGCCTCGTAGTTTCCATCTATGCCAAGTATGTTTGAGTTGATTTGTACGATGTTGTCGCTAGTCTCTTTTTTAAGGTATTGATGATGGTCTACGATTATTGCTTTGCATCCAAGTTTTTCTATTGTTTCTATCTGACCGCTACCCATGTCAGAGAAAAATATGATTTCGTTTTCCTCTTGTTTTAATCTCTCAAAACCTTGTGTAAACGGGTTTCTCATAAGAGTTGCATGGAAATTGTATCCTTTACGATAAAGTGCATTACATATTATGCCGGCTGCTGTTATTCCATCCGCATCATAGTGGGAGATGACTCTTATTCTCGTACACTTTGGATATGATAAAAGAAGTTCTATCGCTTTTTTGTTTAGTTTTGAAAGTTCGTCTGTCATAGTTTATACACTAGGCTATAATTTAGCTGTTTTTAAAAATACAGGTTCTATTATTCTGACAGTAGTTTTGCTTGTTCTGTTGTATACTTCCAGTCTTTTGGAAGTCCGCCCTGTAGGCGATAGTATTTTTCTAGGCCACGTATCTTTGATTCTAGAATCTGAAGACCTCTTTTGTTTTTGAAGTCTTTTTTGTGTTCATCAAGATGTTTCTTTAGTTGCGATGCTCTGTTTATCAGGTTTCTTAGGTCCTCAGGGACGTCTTGTTTTACTTCATTTTCTTCTAGTACCTTGGTGAGTCTTTTTCCTGTTGCGACTCTTATATCTGGTACAGCATACTGGTCCCTTAGTATAATCCCTATCTCGCTTGTGGATTTCCCGCTTCTTGCTAGTTCTACCGCTCTGGATTCCACTTCCCTAGGGTTTAAAGCACTCCAATCAGGATGTTGTTTTTTCTGTTTCGTGTCTACGGATTTTGTTTTTCTCTTTGGCATTGTTTTTTACTCCAGGATGACCCTTAAAGTAAGTCCTGAATAAAGTTATAATTTATATCCTTTACTCTCTGCGATTTTATCAATAATTTATCACTTTTGCTCTTTATTTTGTAATATTTTTATAGAGGAAACGTTTATTAATTTGAATGTCTTCGGTTTTTTAGATATAATTATCTC
>Ga0209287_10000122_pt1 | contig 49696 bp, 55 predicted proteins | sample PPLLak3cmMay2015_2_FD_187255 | JGI IMG/M metagenome (GOLD analysis project Ga0209287, IMG submission 187255) | Freshwater sediment microbial communities from Prairie Pothole Lake near Jamestown, North Dakota, USA - PPLs Lake P8 Core (1) Depth... | ecosystem: Environmental > Aquatic > Freshwater... | reverse complement strand
GTCGGTATTTCATATTCCTATTCTACGTCCGCTAATGATCAGACGGGGGATAAATTACAATATGGGTGGGACTGGAATGGGAATGGAGTAGTTGACCAATGGGATAATAACAACGGCAACTACTATCTCTCAGGTCAACAAGCAAGTATAACACACACGTTTTCTACACCAGGAACTTATAATGTTCAGGTGAAAGCTGAGGACATCTATGGAAAACAAAGCGGTTTTTCACCACAGTTGCCTGTGGTAATATCGCAGAACCAGCCTCCAACAAAACCTTCGAAACCATCAGGTCCAGCATCAGGAAAACCAGGAACCTCGTATACGTATACTACTAGTGCCAATGATCCTGAATCATATACCCTTGCATATGGGTGGGACTGGAATGGTGACGGAACGGTCGACGAATGGGATGATAACAATGGGAATTACTACACATCCGGACAGACGATCAGTACCTCACACACCTGGACGAATAAAGGGACGTATCCTATCAAGGTAAAAGCAAAGGATATCCAAGGAAATGAAGGACCCTGGTCAGATCCATTATCCGTAACTATGCCAATGCAGTACCAGATTATTTTCTCACATCTCTGGGAGAAAATCTTCCAGCTGTTCCCCCATGGATTTCCGATCCTACGACATCTGCTTGACTACTAATATCCTCCCTTTTTTTTCTTTTTTTCAGATAAAAAAACAGTAGATATACTTGATTCAGAGAGAAAGATACGAATGTTTATGTACTTTTGTTTGTTCTCACAACGTGATGGATTTTACTTTAAAAAAACCAATGCATCTGGTAGCTCTTCTCGGGTTATTAGGCTCCTTAGCCCTGTTCATCGGGTTTCCCTTGCTTTCACTATTTTTCACAACACAGATCCCTCCAGTGTACACCCCGTCTATGACCCCTTCGCAGAAAATGACCATTGAAATCTCGTTGCTGTTCTTTCAATTCCTGTTTGTTTTCGCAGGTCTTATTGTTGTTCCTCTACTGTGGTATAAACTGGTCAATCAAATATCCTTAAAAGAAATGTTTTCAAGGCTCCAACTCAAACGAGAACGAATCAGTGACGCACTCCTCTGGGGTTTTATCACAGTAATCATTGCGTTTGCAATTACCATGGCTATTGGGCTTCTTTACATGTATATTATGAAGATTGATCCAAGTAAGTTTAGCAATATCCCTGATCTTCAACAACTCTTTTCAATCACCTCCCTGTATATTCTTGTAACAGTACAACCCTTCTGTGAGGAGTTCTTCTTCAGAGGATTCCTCTTAGAAAAAATCACGAAACGAAGCGGACCAGCTGTCGCGATCATCTCAACATCGATACTTTTTGGCGTATCACATTTATCCTACACCTATGCGTATGCCGCTATCATCGCAGTTATCCTTGGCGTCCTGTTCTCCGTTGTTGTCTTAAAAACAAAAAACCTGTACTCAGCGATATTCGCCCATACTCTCATCAACATCATAAGTCTTTCCTTGTATTTTTTTGGGACGTCTTTTTGGATGTAAACGTTAATTCTATAAACAGCAGACACATCCCCATTTTACAGAAAAAGGTGAACATGTGATGCAAAAAGAACGAACATTCGCTATGATAAAACCAGACGCGGTCCAACGAGGATTCGTTGGGGATATCATGAGTCGGTTTGAAAAAAAAGGAATCAAGATTGTTGCACTCAAACTTGTCGCAGTCGACAGAAAACTTGCAGAAAAACACTATGGAATCCATAAAGGAAAACCATTCTTTGAGCCTACCGTAGACTTCATCACCTCCTCACCAGTCGTTGCCATGGTGCTGGAAGGAGTCAATGTCATTGAGATGGTCCGGGCGATGACCGGAGCAACCGACCCACAGAAAGCAGCGATGGGTACGATCCGTGGGGACTATGGTCAGTTTATCGGCAGGAACATCATCCATGCGTCTGATGGAAAAGACACGGCACAGTTTGAAATCAACCTCTGGTTTTCTCCTGAGGAAATCGCATCGTATCAGCGTATCGATGAAGAATGGCTCACCGAGTAGAAACATTCTCATTCTTTCTCCTTATTCTCTCCTGTTGAAAAAAACGAAGTTTTTAAATAGAAGCATATTGTTGCTACTATCTAACTAAATCGTTGAAATAAACGTTAGAGGAGAGTATGAAATATGGCAAAAGATATGATGGGTAAAATAGCAATATGGGCCTTTATCATAGGAGCACTAATAGCATTATTAGTCGGTCTCTGGCAAGCCTACACCATTGAACAAGACCAACAACCGCTCTTCAGCAGTGATATGGGTGGTTGGATCGCTTGGATCCTTGCGATTTTAGGTGGTATTGTTGGAGTATTAGCTGTGTTAGGACGCGGGACTATTACCAAAGCAGAGGTACCATCGTTTCTGATGGCAGGAATCGCTCTTATTGTGATGTACGCAAGCTTCCAATACATTCGAATAGAACCCTGGATTGGGTCATTGCTCTCAGGGGTTTCCATGAGCACTGCAATATTCATCGCCCCAGCAGTCGGCATCCTTGCAATAAAAGCAATCTGGGACATTGGAAAGGACGTATAATCCTTTCTTTACCTTTTTTTCTTTTTTTTAACACAGCCTTTTTTTTTAGAATGTATTCATTGTCCTTCTAAGAAATTTTGTTCCTTTACTATATAATATATTTCAATAGTTTTATGTAATACGAGGGGATGTACCCCAGCGACAATTCCAAAAGGGAAAAGGAGAACGTTGAAAATGTCTGCTGAGATAGATCCTCTCATAGGAATGATTATCTTATTGGCCACAACTGTGTTTCTCGTCATTGCAATCGAACTCAAAGAACTTGTCAAAGCAACCATCGCCCTTGGCATTGGAAGTGCGCTTCTCGCATCGGTGTTCTATATTCTTAACGCGCCATATGCTGCAATTTTCGAACTCAGTGTCGCAGCCGGCCTTGTGACGATCCTCTTACTCTCTGCGATCGGTATGATCGAGAAGGAGGGGACGAAATGAAGACAAAAACGATTCTTACATATGGTCTATCCCTGCTCTTTCTCGTCGGACTCATATATCTCTTCTATCATGCTTTCGAAGGTGTTTCTGCACCGATAACTTCTTCTGAGTCTTTTAGTGAGGCACTCTGGGGCACCTGGGGTGCGACGATCATTATTGTCTCCTTTATCCTGTTTGCAGGGGGCGCAGGTATCTTGGTGTTACTTGGAGGTGGCTGGCGATGGGAGTAGAACTCTATCTTATCTTCGCAGTCGCGATCCTCTTCCTTGGATTGTACTGTATTATTACGAAAAAAAGCATCATAAAAAGTGCGATTGGGATTAGCATCATGGTGAAAGGTGGCTCCCTGAGTTTCCTTGTCGCCGGTGGTGCGACCGCACAAGTCGCAGTTGTACTCATAATCGTCATTGACGCGATTATCGCAGCAGTATTACTTTCCATGGCAGTGAACGTCTATAAACACACAGGAAGCCTTGATTTTGAGGCGTTGAAACGGTTATGGGGGTAAACATATGCTGCTAGACAATGAACTCCTTGTATGGCTCTCACTTATCTTTCCGTTTGCTGGTACCGCTCTTGTCCCAATTGTCGCGCGATTAGGACAATCGGTTCGGACCGCGTTTGCAGTCATCATCGGTTTTTGCACCGCAGGCACCGTCCTGCTCCTCCTCCCAGAGATATGGCTGGGGCGGACAGAAGGACTCGCTTATACTGTCTCCTGGGCTCCGTCCATTGGTTTGGTCTTCTCTGTGTATATCGACCCCTTATCAGTCATGATGGCAGCTGTCGCTGGAGGCATCGGCTCACTGGTCTTGTTATACTCAGTGAAATACATGGCTGGTCAAGAGGGATTAACCCGGTATTACGCACTTGTGCTGCTTTTCATCGGTTCGATGATTGGACTGGTGTTTGTTGATAATTTATTGGTCCTGTATTTCTTCTGGGAAGCTGTCGGGCTCTGCTCCTATGCATTGATCGGGTTTTACACAAAGGATCCAAAAGCAGCGAAAGCTGGCATTAAAGCATTGGTCACGACCCGTGTTGGTGATATCGCGTTTCTTATCGGTATTTTCGTGCTCGCATCAGGAGCGATGACTGCTCTTGGGATTGATTTCTGGCAAGCACTCAGCATCCATTCTTTGATCCAGAACGTCTCAAGCATCCCGATGCAGACAGTTTCGATTGCTGGGTTTTGTTTCCTGGTAGGTGCTATGGGGAAATCAGCACAAGTGCCCTTGCATGTCTGGCTCCCCGATGCCATGGAGGCACCAACGACGATCAGTGCGTTGATCCATGCAGCAACCATGGTTAATGCAGGAGTCTATCTTCTTGCACGTTCGCTCCCGCTCTTCTCCGAAGTCCCTTACTGGATGACTGCACTGATGGTGGTTGGTGGTATCACTGCGTTTCTTGCTGCGACCATGGCGTTGGTCGAACATGACTTGAAACGCGTGCTTGCGTATTCAACGGTCAGCCAACTTGGGTACATGGTGTTCGGACTAGGACTTCTCTCTGGTTTTACCGCAGCAACATTCCATCTGATGAGTCATGCGGTCTTCAAAGCATTGCTTTTCCTTGGCGCAGGAGCAGTCATTCATTCAGTGGGGACCAGGAATATGTATCAGATGGGTGGACTGAAGAAAGATATGAAACTAACCTACTTCATGATGCTGATAGGGGGGTTGTCTCTTGCAGGGTTGATCCCGCTCAGCGGATTCTGGAGTAAGGATATGATCCTGGCGACCGCTTGGGAGACAGCAAACTATCTGCCGCTTCTGGTGATGGTACTTACCGCGGTTCTCACAGCCGCGTATACCATACGGATGTTGAATCTGGTGTTCTGGGGTGAGAGCAGACGCGATAAAACCACGCATGAAGCACCTTGGCAGATGACTCTTCCTTTGGTTCTTCTCGCTGTAGGTACGATCGTATCATGGCTGGGAGTCGGATTTCTCAGCAGAGCCTATAGTGCCTTTGATTTATCAGAACATGGACTGACACTAAGCTCCTTTATCGTTGAGACGTTTGAGACACCGGTCGTCTGGATCTCAATAGCAGCGTTTCTGATCGGTGTCGGTCTTTTCAAGATCAGGAAACAATATGCTGCGAACAAAGCAGGGGAACAATCCGTAGTCATCGCCAGACAAGGCTACGGGTTTGACGCCTTCTACGGTTGGATCATCCGTTGCCTTCGTGGGTTTTCCGCTCATTTCAGAAAAACCCAGACCGGTGATCTGAACTATAATATCGCTGGCATTGCTCTTGGATTCCTTCTCTTACTCCTTATTTTATTCTTCATCGGAGGAGGTCTCTAACATGATCAACCCGGTTCTCCCCCTCATCTTTCTACTCACCGGCTCAATCCTTGCGTACGCCATGGGACGCGCAGAACATGTCTATAAGAAGAAATATCTTGCGGCGATCACAGCACTTCTATTCTTTGGCATCGCACTTCTACTGCAGATCCTCCTTGCAGTACAAATCTGGGAAAACGGATCAACAGGCTTCTACATCGGAGACACACTCTTACAGATGGATGCCTTAGCAGTCTTTCTTGCACTCATCGCACTCACCTTAGGTGCTGTCGTCTGCCTCTATTCTCTTATCTATATGAAAGATGATGAAGGACAGGAATATTACTACCCGCTTCTGCTGCTGATGGTTGCTGGAATCGTCGGGATTGGTCTTGCCACTGATTTCCTTGTCTTGTACCTTTTCTTTGAGATGATGTCGATCCCTTCCTACGCATTGGTCGTGTTCCGCAGACATGAATGGATGGCGGTCGAAGCAGGCATGAAATACATCGTGATGGGCGCAGTCGGCTCAGCTTTCGCCTTCTTTGGGATTTCCCTTGTGTATTTCCAAACAGGGACTCTCACCTTCAGCTCCCTCATCGGGATGGTATCGACCACACCGATCCTCCAAGCCGCGTTGCTCTTCCTGATCATCGGTTTTGGGGTAAAAGCAGCAATTGTTCCATTGCACACCTGGCTTCCTGATGCACATTCAGCAGCTCCCTCCGGGATCAGCGCGATGCTGTCTGGCATCGTGATCGGCGCAGGATTCTTCACCCTGCTACGCAGCATCCTTATCTTCATTAGCACCCCTCTTCCCGTCGGTGAACTTCTCATCATCATCGCATTAATCACCATGAGTGTTGGAAACCTCATGGCCTTCTCCCAGCTGACCCATAAGCAAGCAGATCTCAAACGAATCCTTGCGTACTCCAGTGTCGCACAAATGGGATACATCATCCTTGGGGTTGGTGTGGGTTTTGCCTATGGGATTCGCATCGGCTATGAAGGCGGGTTATTCCATATCATGACCCATGCGTTCATGAAAGGCCTTGCCTTTTTATGCGCCGGAGCAATCATCCATGAGCTAGGCACACGATATCTTGATGAGATGAACGGCATCGGTCTGTCAATGAAAACAACAGGCTTCGCATTCACCCTGTCGTTGCTCGCCCTTGCAGGTGTACCACCACTCAGCGGCTTTATGAGTGAATGGATGGTGTTCAGCAGCGGGATCCTCACCTATGGTGTCATCGGATGGTGGGGGATAGCAATCGCTATCATCGCGCTCCTTAACGCACTTCTCTCCCTTGGTTATTATCTCCCAATCATTAAAACACTGTATCTCCCTGCTGAGCATAAAAAGATTGCAAAAGCAAAGGATGCATCAATGGTGATGTTAGTTGCCATCGGGATCCTTGCAGCCTTGACCATCATCCTTGGGATTTGGCCTGAGCTGGGTTTGCAAGCAGTCAAACCAGCAGTGGATATCCTGATGAGCCTTGGAGGTGTCTAAACCATGATTGAGACGTATTTCTACCCGGTCGTAACGTTCCTTATCATGCTCGTCGTCATCTATCTGCTATATGTATTCGCAGGGACTCTTGGACCAAAATACACAAAAGCAAAATATAAATTAAAAAATTACGCTTGCGGAGAAGACTACCCTGGCGGAAAAATACAACAATCCTATAATTTCTTCCATGTCGCATTCTTCTTCACCGTACTACACGTCGGTGCATTATTGATCGCAACAGCACCAGTGGGAAATGCAGCGATCCTCGGCTGCGTCCTCATCGGAGTGATGGCGTTAACTGCGTTTGCACTCTTCGTCGGAGGTAAAGATCATGCTTAAAAACTTAGTGAAATGGGCTCGGGTCAAATCACCCTGGATCCTCCATATGAACTGTGGTTCCTGCAACGGCTGTGACATTGAGATCCTCGCAGCGCTCATCCCACGATTAGATGCAGAGCGATTCGGGGTGCTGCTGAAAGGGACACCACGACACGCAGACGTGCTTGTCTGCACCGGACCAGTCACAAAACAGATGAAAGAACGCTTGAAACGCGTCTACGATCAAATGCCAGAGCCAAAGTTCGTCGTTGTCGTCGGACAATGCGGCTCATCAGGGGGCATCTACCAAGGTTCTTACTGCGTAGAAGGAGGAATCGATACGGTCATCCCAGTAAATGCATATATCCCAGGATGTCCACCAAGGCCAGATGCCATCGCCGATGGTCTGATTAAACTACTCGCATCCATAAAAAAAGGAGGAAGCCTATGACAACTACTGAAGAACTCATCATCGAAGTCCTCAAAGGACTCCCAGTGCAAATGAAAAGAGAACGACGCATATTTCTCACAGTCCCACGGAATGATTTGATAAAAACCATGAATATCCTTTCCAGTGAATTAAACATCCAACATCTCTCCACGATCACCGCACGAGATACAGGAAACGACCTTGAAATACTCTACCATTTCCTTCTCAACGGAGTCGTCATCACTATCCGTACCACCTGTCCTAAAAACGACCCAACTGTCGATAGTATCGTTACTATTTTTCCTAGCGCGATTCTCTATGAACGAGAACTTCATGATATCCTTGGCATCGTCCCAACGGGACATCCTGATCTACGACGCCTTGTACTCCCTGATGATTGGGTTGGAGGATACCCTCTCAGAAAGGACTGGAAACAACCAGCGGAACAGGAGGCTGAGGAATAATGGGTAACGTAAAACTCCCAATCGGGCCGCAACATCCTGCGCTCAAAGAACCAGAGAATTTCACGATCACCCTTGATGGTGAACGAGTTGTTGACGTCGACATCCGCATCGGGTACATCCATCGTGGTATCGAAAAACTCATGGAAAGCAGGACGTATACACAGAACCTGTACCTTGTTGAACGTATCTGTGGGATCTGCTCCTATGCCCATGTGGAGAACTTCACTCAGAACGTCGAAGAAATCCTCGGACTTCAGATCCCGAAACGAGCGGAATATATCCGGACGTTATTTCTCGAATTGGAACGACTCCATAGCCATTTCCTCTGGCTTGGCGTCGCAGGTCATGAGATCGGCTTTGACACCTTGTTCATGTACACCTGGCAGGACCGAGAAGTCGTCCAGGACCTCCTTGAGATGATCTCAGGGAACCGGGTGAACTACGCGATGAACGCGATAGGTGGAGTCCGTCGAGACGTCAGTGATGAACATCGGAAAAAAGTACTCGAAGGGATGGATTACCTAGAGAGAAGAGCAGGGTATTACAAAGAAGTCGCGATCAATGAAAAGACCATTCTGGCTCGTGCTGAGAATGTCGGTGTCCTCAAACCAAAAGACGCTTTACGACTGACAGCGGTTGGACCAACCGCACGTGCCTCCGGCATCAACGTAGATATTCGAAGAGACGATCCCTATGCTTCGTACCTTGACACGCCATTTGATGTGATTACGACAAACACCAATGATGTGCTTGGACGGGTAATCGTCCGTGTGCTTGAAGTCTTTGAAAGCATCAAGATCATCCGCTACCTCATGGAACATCTACCGGCAGGGGAGATCCTCAAGAAAGCCCCTCGGAAAATACCAGATGGTGAATCGATCAGCCATACAGAGGCACCACGAGGAGAAGACTTCCATTATCTCCGGTCAAACGGCACGGAAAAACCAGAGCGGTACAAGGTGCGCACACCAACCTTGGCGAACCTTCCAGCGGTAGCTGAAATGCTCAAAGACACCTATCTTGCTGACGTCCCGATTATTGTCGCAGCGATAGACCCCTGCATGGGCTGCATGGACCGCGTCTTACTGTTAAAAGAAGGGAAAGAAAAACAAGGCGAAATCATTGATGGTGAACGTTTACGACGCTATGGGATAAAATGGTATGCAGAACGGGGGTGGAAAACATAGACATTCTTCTTACGCTGCTGTATTTGTTTATCTTCCCTGGGTTTCTCTTCCTTTTTGTCTTTAGCTTGTTTACCGAATATATGGATAGAAAGATCTATGCCCGTATTCAACGACGAGTAGGACCACCATTCTTACAACCATTCGCTGACCTTGTAAAACTCTCAGCAAAAGAAGACATCGTGCCTGAGAAAGCAGAACGGTTCATGTTCACCGCGGCCCCTATCATCGGCCTTGCCGCGATATTTGCAGCTTTCCTGTATCTACCGATCGTATCATACACTGGATTACATAGCTTCAACGGAGATCTTGTTGTAGTCCTCTATCTGCTCACCATCCCAACCCTTGCGTTGTTCCTTGGAGGATGGTATTCAGGCAATGTCTTTGGTCAGAAAGGAGGAATGCGTGTTGCTTCCCTCTTATTCTCCTATGAGATCCCTTTCTTTTTAGCTCTGTTGACCCCGGCTTTAGTCCAGGGATCCTGGAAAATGGCTAATATCGTACGTTTTGAAATCACCCATCCGTTAGAATTCATTGTCTCCCTGCTTGGTTTTGTCATCGGACTGATCGCACTGCAGGGAAAATTAGAGCGTCTACCCTTCGATATCCCTGAAGCAGAAACCGAGATTGTCGCAGGACCTTTAGTAGAATACTCAGGGAGACGTCTGGCGTTGTTCCGTCTCGCACGAGACGCAGAGATGGTAGTTGGCGCTGGACTGATCGCCGTGGTTTTCCTAGCAGGACCAGAACCGATAATAAACGTAGAACCTGTCTATCTTTCCTGGGTTGTTGCTGCCCTTGTTTTTTTAACAAAAACACTCTTTGTCATCTTCCTGCTTATTTTGATGAAATCAGCAGTCGCTCGTATCAGGACTGATCAGATGATCAGTTTTGCGTACAAATGGCTCATCCCCCTGACGTTTGTGCAGATTTTTATTGCACTCATGGTACGATTCCTAGGGGGCATCTAAAATGAAGGTCCCAGGCAAGATGCTGCCAAAAATTGTTGGTTTTATCTTTAAAAAACCTGTCACCGTTCTGTACCCAATTGAGCGGCTCACCCCACCAGAGAACTTACGGGGTAAAATGAAGTTCCACCTTGACCGTTGTATCAACTGCGGGTTATGCGCACGTGATTGCCCATCAGGGGCATGTACGATGCATGAGATCGATGGGAAAAAACGCCCGGTCTTTGATTTGGATTATTGCACGTTCTGTGCACAATGCGCAGAGTCCTGCCCGAAGGACGCTATTGAGATGACTGCTGAGTTTGAGCTTGCGCATTATAAGAAAGGCGAAGCGATTGTTAAATAAACTGGTTAGTTTTCTGGAAAAAGCCACTGTCTTGGTAGTTATCGGCATGGGTAATGAGCTTCGAGCTGATGACGCAGTCGGACTACAGGTCATCCGCCTTCTCAAGCCTTTTATGAACGATCGATTCAAGGTTTTCGAGGGGCATATGACCCCGGAGGTATACATCGGGCCAGCATGCGCCTCGCATCCAACCCATGTCTTGATTGTCGATGCTGCAGAGCTTCATCAAACACCAGGGTCATGGAAGGTTCTCTTACCAGCTGACGTCGAACAAGGCTTATTTACGACTCATACGATCCCTGCTTTGGAAGTCGTAGCAGAAATCCAACGCAGATGTGGTGCTTCTGTTATTTTTTTAGGAATCGAACCAAAATCACGTGATATCTCAATAGGTCTGAGTAAAGAATGCAAGCAGGCAGCAGAGGAACTGGCAAGGATCATCCGAGAAACCATCTCATAATCACATGATTCCTTTTACAGACCATGTCTCTCATTGGGACACGAATACAGATATTTTTAATAATAAGGGGATATTACGGTGTAGTCCCTTCCAAAGCCGACAACTGGATGTGTACATACAATGGACCGAAAGGAAATCCTGGAAAAATTAAAATCTACAGAAGCAGAAATCCGTAGTAGCATTGATGCAGCGCAACATAAAAAAAACGAGATCCTCGCCCAAGCTCAGAAACAAGCCCAAAAACTACAGGATGACGGGGAACGAAAGATGAGAGCTGAACGTGATGAGGTCCTTGGTACTGCAAACAAAGAGATGGGAGATAAACGATCTCGTGTTGTAAAAAAAGCAATGGCTGATGCTGAAACCCTAAAAAAGAACGCTCAGATAAAAAAAGCTAAGGAGTATTTCGTCGAGGAATTCATGGAGTTTATGCATGTTTAGACCTCAAGAGATGACACGGACGTTGATCATTGGTGCAAAACAAGATTTAGAAAACACCATCGAGCTGTTGCATTCCTTAGAGGTTGTTCATATCATTGATTTTAAAGCTGGTGATGCTGATGAGCAGCTTCATCTTGGGGTTCCAACCACAAAAGCATCAGAGGTAAGTCAAAGCCTTCTTAAAATCCGTTCAAGTGCTCAGATGCTCTCCCTTGAACGGGAAAAACAGACGATCTCTGAGAAACTCCCCGAAAAACAGATACAACGAGATATCGCATTAAAAATACAGGATATGGAACTCAGTGTCCTTTCATTGACTGAGACAAAAACACGTATCGAGGAGCATTTCCGCAAGATCGATGAGCGTATCCGTCAATTACAACCGTTCGCAGCAATGGATATCCCCCTGCAGGATTATCAGGGGTACGATCATCTCACCGTGTTTACCGGGTATGTCCGAGACATAAAAAAACTGACGGACAGCCTTCCAAATATCACCGATGAATATGAGCTGTTCACCTCTGCTACAGATGATCAGATGATCGCGTTATTCATCATAAAAAAATACACAGAGGATGCTGGAAAGATTCTCAACGACTGTGGTTTTACAGAAGTTAAACTACCTGAAGGGACCGGTCTTCCAAAACAATTCCTCGAAAAATGGACTGCACAGAAACAGGAACTTTCTGAGAAACTCCTGCAGACCACAAAGGACATTCTCGATTATCGAAAACGATACGCAGAGTTCATCTTAGCTAGTGAGGAATATCTCACCATACAGGTGCAAAAAGCAGAGGCGCCCGTACTGTTTGGAACCACGGAGCATTCGTTCCTGATTGATTGCTGGGTCCCAAAACATGAGGTCAAATTCGTCTTGGAAACCCTTGAAAAAGACATGGGAGGCTCCTTGTATGTCCAGGAGATCGAACAGCGACATGATGATGAGCCACCAACATTGCTGAAAAACCCACGGCCTGTTCGACGCTTTGAGTTTTTGCTGGAATTATACTCAATTCCGAATTATAGAGATATCGATCCCAGTTTCATTCTCTCATTGATTTTTCCTTTGTTTTTCGGATTGATGATTGGAGATATCGGCTATGGAATTCTCTTAATCCTCTTTGGTGTTCTTTTCATGAAAGCCTTCAAGGACAGTGAAGGGTTCTCAAACATCGGATGGTACATCATCATCGCAGGAGTGTTTTCGTCAATCTTTGGTCTTTTCCTTTTTGGTGATATGTTTGGTCTACCGTTCCTGCTTTCCCATGGTGCCGAAGGAGAAGCAGCGTACAGCTGGTCAACCCTTTTAGGAATCCATATCCCAATCCCTTCTGTCATCCATAAAATGGAATCCCTTGGCATGACACAACTCCTGGTCATCTCGATTATTGCAGGATATTTGCACCTTGGGCTAGGGCTTCTCATCGGGTTATTTGTGGAGCGGAAACATAACCGGAAACATGCGATAACCAAGATCGGTCTTCTGTTTGTTCTCACCGCGTTAGCGCTTCTGATTTTCGTCATGGCGGACTGGACCATTGGACAATGGCTCAAACCCTTGAAGACAACGGCATTAGAACCAGTCCTCTGGGGCAGCCTTATCCCACTCGTGAAATCAGGGTTTTCGTTCGGCGGGTTGCTCGTCCCGTATCTCTCTCTGGTACTCGGTATCCTTGGCATCGTCATCATCATCATCGTCGCAGGTGGATTTGGTCTGGTCGAAGTCTTAGAAATCACCAGTCACCTCATGTCGTACACCAGGCTTGCTGCGATTTGTGTGGCGAAAGCAGCGATGGCGTTTGCGTTTAACATGATCGGCCTTGGGTTGATCCTGAACGGTAATATCCTCATCGGCATCCTTGGAGTCATCCTTCTTATCTTCATGCAGCTCATGGTCTTTGCCCTTGGGGCGCTCTCCTCAGGCATCCAGGCAGTCAGGCTTCATTATGTAGAGTTCTTCATGAAGTTCTACAAAGGCGGAGGACTCCGATTCAACCCATTTGGATATAAAAGGAAATATACAACAACAGAATAAGAAAAAAAGGAGGTAAAAAACACATGGCAGCAGACGCAGGAATCATCGCAATAGGCGCTGGTATAGCTATCGGCTCAGCAGCACTTGCGACCGCATGGGCACAAAAAACCATTGGTGCCGCAGCCGTCGGTGCAGCAGCAGAGAATGAGAAAATGTTTGGGAAAGGACTGATTTACATGGTTCTTCCTGAGACCATTGTTCTCTTCGGGCTTGTCATCGCCTTTTTGCTATGGACAAAAATGTAAAGAAACAACATGCATCAAAAAAATAAGATGATGCCTTCATCCTAAAAAAAAAAGGACCGTGGTGTCCATGGGATTAGAGAAAGTAATAGAGAATATTCAAAAAGAAGGAAAAGAAAAAATCACAAGTATCCTCCACGATGCGGAGATGCAGGCAGCCCAGCTCATCCAGACAAAACAAAAAACACTCGATGAAACCGCTGTGAAAAAAAGACAAGAGCTAGACAAACAAATCGACCTGCTTAGAACACAGGAGACTAGCAGTGTAGAAATCGAGGTAAAGAAAATCAGGTTAAACGCTGAAAAAGACATTCTCACCCAGACCTACCAAGAATGTCTCACCGCTTTGTCAAGCCTTCCGCATGAGAAGATTCTTTCTTTTCTTTTAAAAAAAGCACAGCAGGAGCTTCCAGAAGCAGCATATGTCTACTCAAACACACGGGATGAACCCATCATTCGAGCTCAGACGAAAATCCCCTATGGGGGTACGATTGATGCCCTGGGTGGGATCATCGTAGAAAACAAGGAGCGGACCCTTAAAATCGACTATCAATATGAGACGATCGCTGAGCTTGTCTGGGAACGTTCCTTAAAGGAGATAGCGAAAAAACTGTTCACATGAGCGAGAAAATGAATCAGATAAGCCTCCAAGATACAGTTCCTTCCCCTTTGACCATGAAACGCTGGTCATTGTTTTCCTCAGGGAATTACCCGTACTTATGCGCACGGGTACGTGCAAGACGAGCATCATTGCTCCCCAATGACATGTATAGAAAATTATTAGTCATGGACACGTATCAGATCACACGATTTCTCGGAGAAAGTACCTATAAAAAAGAAATCACTGAACTTGGCGTAAAAGCAACAGGTTTTCAACTTATCGATCTTGCCTTAAACCGAAACATCGCAGAAGCCTACCAACAGATCCTGGGATACTCAGAAGGAGACCTCACCAAGCTTCTCAGCGCGTACCTTCAACGAGAGGACGTCTGGAACATTAAAACCATCCTGCGTGGGAAATCCTATAACGCAAAACCAGACGAGATCATGAAAGCAATCCGGTCAACAGGCAGATACCCTGAAAGCTACTGGCAAAACATTGTTCAACAGAGTAAAACCGTGCAAGAAGCCATCGAGCTTCTCAAAGGAAACGATTATTTCGATATCATCAACGCCTTCAAAGAAGACTGGGAGGCTCATCCAGATGTGTGTGAAAATAAACTGGAACAAGCCTATTTTCATTTTCTTTTAAACTCCATTCATGATCGTTCAGAGCCGAATCGATTATTCTTAGAGTTCGTCCGGGAGGAAATCGATCTTGTTAACATAAAAACCCTCCTGATGACTAAATATGAATCTGTTGAACCAGCAACGATTGCATCGATGATACTGACTGGTGGGAAAATCCTACAAAAAACCATGCAACGTCTGATCAACGCACCAGATTTCAAACAATTCCTTGAAGAATTACACAGCATCCCTGAGTATCAGACCATTCGAGACTCCATCGGAACCATTGAACAAACCAGTTCACTTAGTCACATCATCCGGGCATTGGAAAAAGACCATCTCACAAAAGCAACAAAAAAATCATACCTTCATCCTCTTTCCATCTTACCTATCCTTGATTATTTCATTCGAAAGAGAATCGAGGTGGAAAACCTCAGGATTCTTTCTCGGGCAAAAGAAAAAGGCCTCTCAGAGCAGACTATCCGGGAACTGTTGGTGATCCAATGACGGGGATAACAGTTGTCGGAAACCATGATTTCGTCTTAGGTTTTCAACTCGCTGGGATCCATAACACCTTTGTCGAGGACAATATCGAACAGCGGGTTTCATCAATCCTTACAGAAAAAGAAACAGATATCCTTGTGCTCCATGATGAGGATTATAAAAAACTATCTTCCCCATTGAAAAGAAAGGCGAATGTAAGTGTAAAACCTATTGTCATCGCTGTAGGCAGCCTTGAAGAAGATGACTTACGGGTACGGATAAAAAAAGTAATTGGAGTTGATCTTTATAAAAAATAAAAATGGTGAAAAAACTATGACAACCGAAGGAGAGATTTATCGGATCGCAGGACCTGTCGTGACCGTCACTGGTATTAAACCAAGGATGTACGACGTAGTGTTCATCGGAGATCTCAAACTCATGGGTGAAGTGATCCAACTCACTGGTGAAAAAAGCATTGTCCAGGTCTATGAAGACACCTCAGGCATCAAACCAGGAGAACCTGTCATCGCAACCGGGACTCCGTTAACAGTGGAACTCGGTCCTGGTCTCCTTACCAGCATCTATGATGGGATCCAACGACCGCTACCGATCCTTCGGGAGAAGATGGGTGATTTCATCGCCCGGGGAGTCATGCAGCCAGGTTTGGATCGCAAAAAGAAATGGAAATTTGTCCCAAGTATAAAAAAAGGAAGCACAGTAGCTGGTGGTTGTATCCTTGGCACAGTCCAAGAAACCCCAGATATCACCCATCGTGTCCTGCTTCCACCTAAGATGAACGGCGTACTTTCTGAAATAGACGAAGGTAGTTTTACTGTTGAAGATACCATAGGATCCGTCAATGGAAAAAACATTTTGTTAATGCAACAATGGCCAGTGCGTCTCCCTCGACCATTCCAACAAAAATTAATGCCAGATATCCCCTTGCTGACCGGTCAGCGGATCTTCGATACCTTATTTCCCATAGCAAAAGGAGGCACCGCGTGTATCCCTGGGGGATTCGGGACAGGAAAAACCGTGATGCAACATCAGCTGGCGAAATGGAGTGATTCTGATATCGTCGTGTACATCGGCTGTGGAGAACGAGGCAACGAAATGACCGAGGTGCTCACCGAGTTTCCCGCGTTGAAAAACCCAAGGACAGGCGCGCCACTCATGGAACGGACCGTGCTTATCGCAAATACCAGTAACATGCCGGTGGCTGCACGAGAGGCGAGTGTGTATACTGGGATCACTATTGCTGAATACTATCGAGATATGGGATATGGGATTTCCTTAATGGCAGATAGTACCAGTCGATGGGCTGAGGCGATGAGGGAAATCTCCAGCAGACTTGAGGAAATGCCTGGTGAAGAAGGGTACCCCGCGTATCTTGCAACCAAACTAGCTGCGTTCTACGAACGCTCAGGGCGAGTGACAACATTAAATAATCAAGAAGGAAGCATCACGGTCATCGGAGCAGTCAGCCCCCCTGGTGCTGATTTCTCAGAACCGATCACTCAGAATACACTACGGATGGTAAAGGTGTTCTGGGCACTCGACACCAATCTTGCCCATCGTCGACATTTCCCGGCAATCAACTGGCTTACTTCATATAGTTTTTATAAGAATACATTAGAAAAATGGTTCGAAGATAACGTCTCATCCGATTGGAAAGAGCTTCATGTCAAAGCAATGGAGATCCTTCAAAAGGAAGCAGAGCTTCAGGAGATTGTTCAGCTTATCGGGTCTGATGCGTTACCTGAAAAAGAACAAATCACCCTTGAGTTCGCCCGTGCGCTCCGTGAGATATTCCTTCAACAACATGCTGGACATGAAATTGATTCCTTTTGTTCTATTGAGAAACAGTATAAGTTGCTGAAAACAATCATGGAATACGGAAACGCAGCATACAAGGCTCTTGATGCGGGAGTACAAGTCAGTACCATCCTGAAGATGAAATCACGAGACCTGCTGGCTAACTCAAAATTTGAGAAAGATTTTGATAAATATCTGAAAAAAGCACAAACGGAGATGAAAAAAGAATTCCAGACAATGGGCGTGGAGGCAGTCTCATGGTAAAAGAATATCGAACCATCACCGATATCGCCGGACCCTTGATCTTTGTTGAAAAAACCGAGCCGGTCGGGTTTGGGGAACTTGTCAACATCAGTCTACCGGATGGGACCAAAAAACGAGGCCAGGTTCTTGACACAAGCAAGAATATTGTCGTCGTTCAGGTCTTCGAAGGAACTGTCGGAATCGACCGAGCATCTGGTGTCACGTTCCTTGGTGAGACTATTAAATTATCTGTCTCTCAAGATATGCTAGGAAGGATTCTAAACGGCTCAGGCATGCCAATTGACAACGGCCCGAAAATCATCCCTGATGAGCGAATGGAGATTATCGGCTCAGCCATCAACCCCTGGGCCCGGGACAGCCCTCGAGAGTTCATCCAGACCGGTATCTCAACGATCGATGGCCTGCTTACCTTAGTCCGAGGCCAGAAACTCCCCTTGTTTTCTGGTGCTGGCTTACCTCATAATGAGATCGCGTTACAGATCACCCGTCAAGCAAAGGTGATTGGCAAAAACGAGGATTTCGCTGTCGTGTTTGCCGCTATGGGCATCACGAATGAGGAAGCGCAGTACTTTATGAAGGATTTTGAGCGCACAGGGGCTTTGAAACGAGCAGTCGTCTTCATGAACCTAGCTGACGACCCAGCAGTAGAACGACTCATCACCCCAAAGCTTGCATTGACTGCAGCGGAGTACCTTGCATATTCACATGATATGCATGTGTTAGTCATCCTCACTGATATGACCAACTACGCAGAGTCACTTCGTGAGATTGGGGCTGCGCGAAAAGAAGTCCCAGGGCGGAAAGGATATCCAGGGTACATGTACACCGATCTTGCTACGATCTATGAACGAGCGGGTCGGATAAAAAACAAGAAAGGATCGATCACCCAGATCCCGATCCTGAGCATCCCTGAGGACGATTGGACGCATCCTGTCGCGGATCTCACCGGGTATATCACCGAAGGACAGCTCGCAGTGTCACGTGAGTTACACAGGAAAGGAATTTATCCACCACTCAATCCACTCCCGTCGCTCTCCCGGCTGATGCGACTCGGGATAGGACCAGGGATGACTCGTGAGGATCACCGATCCGTCGAACAAGGACTCTACGCAGCCTATGCGAAAGGAAGAGACTTACGAGACCTTATTGCGATCGTCGGAAAAGAAGCACTCTCAGAGAATGATAAGAAATTCCTGGAATTTGCTGACGTATTTGAAAACCGGTTCATCCGGCAGGGACGAGATGAGGAACGATCCCTTGAGCAGACCCTGGAGCTGGGCTGGGAGTTAATCGCCATGGTCCCAGAAAGCGCACTGACGATGATTGATCGGAAGACACTGGAGAAATATCATCCTAATTACCGGAAGAAATAAAGGATTAGGCTCTTATGGTGAAACAAGAGATTAAACCAACTCGGACAGAACTTATTGCGATCAAACGAAAAATCGCGTTATACGACCGAGGGTATAAACTCCTGAAAATGAAACGGGATGGTTTAGTCCTTGAATTTTTCAATATCCTTTCCAAAGCACGGGATATCCGCTCAAAAATCATCGCGGATTATAAGAAAGCAGAGGAAAAACTCATTATTGCCACCGGTGTAGATGGAGAAACCTCGATACGCTCAGTCGCCTTTGCCCGTAGAGAGGACCCCAAAGTCATCATGGGGAGCAAAAATGTCATGGGTACTCTTGTTCCAACAACCGTGGAATGTGCTACCGTGAAACGACGCATCGACCAACGGGGATATGGTATTGTCGGGATGAGCGTCCGCATCGATGAAGCAACAGATGCCTATGAACAGCTCGTCGAAGACATCATTGTTGCTGCAGAGCTAGAGACCACCCTTCGGAGACTCATCGAAGAAATCGAGAAAAACAAACGCATCGTCAATGCGTTAGAGTTCCGGATTCTCCCTGAGTTACGAAAAAATGAAAGCTTCATCCGCACGCGTCTTGAGGAAATGGAACGGGAAAACGTGTTCCGATTAAAACGTATCAAAACAACGATAGCGTGAACCATGATACGAAGATTTAGGGAAGCAATCAAAGACCCTGAAAAGAAAGCAAAACTGTTGTTTTGGATATGGATTCTCTCTTTGATGATGACAGTCATCGGGTATGCATTGATCTTTTATTTCCTCTTTTGGGGTCAACAATAAAAAAAAATAGATATCCTCTCAAAAAAACATGAGAGGAACCCTTGTTTTATTACTGAGTTTCGCTTGTCTGAATCCTCATCCCATAGAATGAACGGTACACGAAGTACATCGACACCGCGAGGAATAAAACAAACAGTGAGAGCGTCGCAGGGTTTGCTGAGTTACCCTTACCAAATTGATTGGTAAGTGATACAGATAATTCAACCGCTAACAACCCAAACAAGGTAGTAAATTTGATAATAGGGTTCATCGCGACCGATGATGTATCTTTGAAAGGGTCACCAACTGTGTCACCAATCACGGTTGCCGCATGTAATTCAGTTCCTTTTTCTTTGAGGTCTACTTCGACGTATTTCTTTGCATTATCCCAGGCGCCCCCAGCATTCGCCATGAAGATTGCTTGGAATAATCCGAAGATCGCAATAGCGATGAGGTATCCTACGAAGAAATACGGCTCAAGGAAGGCAAACGCAAGGGTTGCGCAGAAGACCGCAATAAAGATATTAAACATCCCTTTCTGGGCATATTGGGTACAGATCTCCACGACTTTTTTACTATCCTCCACCGATGCTCTTTCAGCGCCTTCGAGTTTGATGTTACGTTTGATGAACTCGACAGCACGGTATGCCCCTGTAGAGACTGCTTGTGTTGATGCCCCTGTGAACCAGTAAATCATAGCTCCACCAGCGATCAGACCAAGGAAGAAGGGCGGATGAAGTAATGAGAGGTTCCCTATCAACAGTGGGTCAAGTTTATTGGTAAGCAAGATAATGATGGAGAAAATCATAGTCGTTGCTCCTGCCACGGCTGTCCCAATGAGGACAGGTTTTGCAGAGGCTTTGAATGTATTCCCTGCCCCGTCTCCTTCCTCAAGGAGTTCTTTAGCATGAACGAAATCTGGTTCAAAACCAAACTCTTTGTTGATTTCCTCTTTGACGTTTGGGACTTGTTCGATCAGCGAAAGCTCATAGACCGACTGGGCGTTATCAGCAACAGGACCATAGGAATCCACTGCGATAGTGACTGGCCCCATCCCAAGGAACCCAAAGGCGACAAGCCCAAAGGCAAACACTGCCGGACCAACGATAATCGCCTGGGGGATCATGAGACTTCCAAGACCAAGGGTGCTTACGATATATGCGATTCCCATGAGTAAAAGAATGGACAATCCAATCCAGTACGCACTAAAATTCCCTGCGACAAACCCAGAGAGGATATTCAAAGATGGTCCCCCTTCACGAGCGGACGTGACTACTTCTTTGACATGACCAGATTTTGTCGAAGTAAACACTTTCACAAACTCCGGGATAACAGCTCCTGCTAAAGTCCCACAGGTGATAATAATAGAAAGTTTCCACCAAAGGGTCGTATCGCCCCCCAGGGTTGGAATAAGGAAGTAGGACGCAATGAAGGTAAGAGCAATGGAAATAAATGAAGTAATCCACACTAACGAAGTCAGTGGTGCTTCAAAATTCATCTTTGTGGCTTTTGCGTAGCGCGCACGAGCGATAATATCGTTAATCAGATACGACAGGCTACTAGCAACAATCATTAAGACCCTCATAATGAAAATCCAGACCAGAAGGATGACCTGAATCAAAGGATCATTAATAGCAAGCACGATGAAGGAAATAAGAGCAACCCCTGTCACTCCATATGTTTCAAATCCGTCAGCAGTCGGTCCAACTGAGTCCCCTGCGTTATCACCTGCGCAATCTGCGATGACACCAGGGTTTCTTGCATCATCTTCTTTGATTTTAAAGACGATTTTCATGAGGTCTGAGCCGATATCAGCTATTTTTGTAAAGATCCCACCCGCAATCCGTAATGCTGCTGCACCTAGAGATTCTCCAATAGCGAACCCAATGAAACAAGGCCCAGCATAGGAACCAGGGATAAATAAGAGGATAGCAAGCATCATGAACAGTTCAACACTGATAAGGAACATTCCAACACTGATCCCAGCCCTCAGGGGTATTTGATTGACTGGGAGTGGTTTTCCTCGTAAGCTTGCGAACGCAGACCGAGAGTTTGCAAGGGTATTAATGCGAATGCCGAACCAAGCCACTCCGTAACTGCCTGCGATACCAATCAAACTGAATAGAAGGATGACAATGACTCGGAACGTCTCAAATTGAAGGAGCACACCAAAATAGATGATGATGACAGCACCGATAAACGCCCAGAGGATGAGCAAGAATTTCCCTTGGGTGATCAGATAGGTTTTGCAGGTCTCATAAATCAATTCGGAGATATCCCGCATAGATTTGTGCACAGGAAGTTGTTTCACACGAAGATAGTTAAATAATCCAAATAAGAGTCCAAGCAAACAGACAATAAGACCGATTCCCAGCAGTAATCTGGCATTTAAACCAAAAAACTCAACGGTATTTAAATCAGGGACAACAAGGTTTGCTTCTCCACCGGCCTCAGCAGCCATTGTTGAAGGGGCTATCAGGACAACGAGACCAGCGATAATCATCACAATAGATAAAAACCGAAGGATCCGCTGTCGTGATTTATCTCCAATGTCTTCTTTAAACTGTTCTGGTTTGAACGTATTTTCCATGGATAAACACACTCCTCCATTCTAAAGGTAGTAACCGGAAACTAGTATTTTCTATTTTAAGATGTCGTTTCTATAAAAAAAACACCATAAGGGTAACAGATAAGGTTTTACATACCCCAGAATTTATTCGTTTTCCTTTTAATATCCAGGATTTTATTCAACACATCTTTTTCATCTTCATTCAGAACATCCATAAGACGCAGTTTTTTCGCATCACTCTCAGGGATCTCAGTAAAAAAGATATCTCCACCTTTAATCTGCCGACCGACAGTGACACCTTCAATGGAGATTGCGACCTCCGCACCTTGAAGCGCCTCGGTAATCGATTTATTGTCTAACTGTAAACCTTTGATATTTCCAATACTAGTTCCTTCTATATCCATTAGTTTCATACCCAGCTTTATTCGCCCTCCAAGAACACGAACCCCTATGACCGCTGGATGACTAACCCTAAAAACATATTCTGGGAGGAATTTTATCATTCCAGGATGCGTGAAATCCTCTCTTCTTTTTTTCTCAAGTTCCTCTTTTTTCTTCAACAGCCAAAGATCATAGTTCTCAATTATTGTATAAATGACATCTTGGTGAAACACCGTTACATCTGTATTCAGCAGCTCGTCCTTTGCCTCTGGAAGTATTTTTACGTTAAAAGCAAAAATCACTCGTTCCAGGGGATTGTTTACCGCAGCTGTTTCCATAATGTCTCGCCGTGAGATATTACCGATTTCAACTTTTCTGATGTTCATACCTTTTTCCCTTGACTCCTTCACAAGGGCTTCAAGAGAGCCAATCGTATCTGCTTTGATAAATAACCCATCTTTATCAAGCTCGATATTCACCTGTGATTGACTTTTGATCTCCTCAATTAATTCTGCTTCGTTCCCATGGACGACTCGTAATGGTGCCCCAGGGATAACAAGATCCAGGTTTGGAGCAGAAATTTTAATCCCACAGGCAGCATGGACTTCTTTGACGCTATCGAATCGTTCTCGAGGATCACGTATCTCATCCATCGGTTTCGGCTTCAGCAACGCCTTAATTTTTGAGACCAATGGTTCGTCACGTGTCCCAAAGATTATCGTATCTTCTTTTTTGAGGATTCCACTATAAATAATGGCATCAACCGTGGTTCCTAATCCTATATCTTCTTTTACCTCAAGAACCGTTCCTTTCCCAGCACCTGTTTCACTCGCAAGCTGATCCTCCAGGAAGCGTTGTGCCAGTCCAACAAGGATCATTAGCAACTCAGGTATCCCTTCACCGGTTTTTGCAGAAAGTGGAATGATCGGGATGCTTTTACGGAAATCCTTAATGTTAAAATATAAATCAGATTCGAATCCTTTATCATAGATTGTCCCGATTAATTCATATAATTTCGTTTCGAAAAGAGTTTTTGTCATGGGACGCTGGTTTTGCAATCGGTTTATTGCGATGTCATCACTGCGTTGCCAACCGTTGATCGCATCGATTTTGTTTGCCGCAATGATAAAAGGTGTTTTATATTGACGTAGAATAGTAATCGATTCATGGGTCTGTGGCCTGAACCCTTCATTGATATCAACAACAAGGATGGCAAGATCTGCAAGAGAACCACCTCGAGTTCGTAATGTAGTAAACGCATGATGCCCAGGGGTATCAATAAATAACAGACCAGGTACTGAAAATTTTTTTTCGCCTAGAAGCGCACCGCACATCGCATAAATCGCATCGATAGGCACCTCTGTTGCACCAATGTGTTGGGTGATCGCCCCTGCCTCTCGAGCAGCGACCGTGGATCCTCTGATATAATCTAATAATGATGTTTTTCCATGGTCGACATGACCAAGTACAGAAACAATAGGTTGACGGACGTGTTTGTGTGAAGCAGGCATCACAGATCACCTGGGCTTGAAGAGCCGTAGGGAAAACCTGCTTTAAAAACATATGGGTTGAAACGAAAAACAAACCATATTATTCCCTGAGAAAAACATCAAGTTTTTTTTTTTACGGTAATTCCAGAGTCGCGTGACGGGAGCGCATCGATTCTTCTGTTTCTTTTTTGTTTTTCATCAGTTCAGCGATGATACCATCCAGAAGAATCCATGTACTTGCCTCAAATAAGGTACCTAACGGAGCAAATTGTTTTCGTTCTTTTTCCGTACAATCTGCTGAAAGAATAATTGCGATATCAGCAAATTTGGTGACCCGTGAGTTTTTCTTTCCAGTGATCACCATGAGTGTCGCACCAAGATTTTTTGCTATCTCCGCTGTCATCACCGCAGGAATAGTTTCCCCTGAGCCGGACACGATGCAAACAAGGTCACCTTTTTTTACTGGTGCGCCAATGGTTTCTCCGATGACAAATGTCTGAAACCCAAGATGAACAAGTCTGATTGCAAAAGCTTTCGAGACCAGACCGGAACGTCCTGCCCCATAGACAAAAATACGATTTGCCTTAAAAAAAGATTGAATGATTTTTTCAATATCTTCTTTGGTCACTAATTCTAGGATATCTCGTGTCTTTCGATGGATGTACTGAAGGGATTGACGGAAGGTGTCAGGGTTATTCATTTTTTTAAGACCTCGGAGAGATCCTTGTAATACGCGGTTTCTTTCCCGGTTCGTTTCATGATCGCTTTTTCAACCTGAAGACGGATGTACACCGCATCATGTTCAAGGAGCGGGGATTCAGAGATAAGAGTGACATTGAGGTTACGGTCAAGAATGACATCGATGAGCGGGGCAAGAGGCATATCTCCTTTTTTGATGGGGACATGGTACAGTTCATTGCCGTTTTCGTACAGAACTCCTGTGATATGCATGAGATAATGTCGTAATCGTAATGGTTTGAGTTGGTCAAAGATTTTTTCAAAATCTTCTCTTTCTTGGATACATCCATCCCCCCGGGCATGGATATGACCAAGGTCAAGGACTGGCACGACTTCTTTGACATGAGTACAGACTTCAACAATCTCATCGAGACTTCCGAAGACTTTCTGTTTCCCCATCGTCTCCATTGCGAGTCTGACTTTTAGTTTTTCTTTTTTAAACATAGCGATGATTTTTTTCGCATTTTTCGTAATCAGCTTCGCGGTTTTCTTCGGGTTGTTCTCCCCATAATACCCTGGATGGATAATCAGTGTTTTTGATCCGATGTTGTTCGCCATCAGCGCTGATTTCATAATCTTTTCATAACTCATCGTGATTTCTTCACGTTCACCTGCTAAATTGAGATAATACGGGGCATGGACATGGATTTCAATATCGTTATTCTGAGCGTATTCTTTGATAAAGAGTGCTTCTTCATCAGAAAGCACATATAATCCACGAACGAACTGAATCTCAATAGCATTTAAATCAAGACTTTTATGGGTATACACTATTCCATCTTTGTTCGTTCGTCCTTTACATGATAATGGGATTCCTGCTTGCCCGATTCGTATCATTTCTCTTCCTCCTCATTTGATTTAATGAATAAAGGATTGTTTTGGTTCATAAAAAAAATATATTATGCGAGTTCCTCCAAACGACTCATGATATTCCAGATAAGGGTTCGTCCATGGAGTGGAATATTTGGATCGTTTGCAAGCTCGTCAAGCATTGAGGATGCTGATGCGACACGCAGGTCGATTGGGTCAGCTGTTTTTAAGAGGATTTGTTTGATTTCTTCCGCCCCTCGTCTAATATTTCTCGGAATAGAATTATCCTCACTAATCATATTTAAACCATCACAAATCTGATCAATTTTTTTACCATCATCGGGCATATATGGTCACCCCTAAGCTTCACGGTAATCACAAGCTATGATAAAAATATTTGGGACGTTTTACAAAGTATGATAAATCCCTGTTTCGTGCCTAGTATTAGTCATAGAATCAGAGTATAAAAGCCCTCCGATAATCTGAAAAATGCACTCTTTTTCTGCTTTACAGAGAACGCTTTTCTAGCTCAGGGTCTGGGAATTATTACGAAGCCATTCTACAAAACAACATCTTCCATACAGAACATACATACATCTGGTTCAGCATTCAGAAGATAGATTCTGCCTCAGACATCATTCAGACAATTTCAAAGGGGTAATGACCAATATTTAATTATATGCTGATTGAAAATATGTTGAATTTTCAAAGGGATTATCATAAATTGCGACAGTCCATCCCACTAGAAATCCATCTTCGGCATCAGAAAATGAATTCCATATCTTTAATCCAACGAATCCACATAACATGACATCATGATAACTTACTAAATTTATATTACCATGAATCCCAAATGTTTGAATACTCTTATAACCACCATATATTATATCTATTGAGAATATGGATATCATTGTAGGTAGAAGAGACAATAAATATATAATACCAGCCGCAAAATAGTCAAATCCTAAAAGTGATAATAATAGAATAGGTAATGGCACATGTATAACTAACGCATTTTCCCAAGTTATTAATTTGGTGTATATGAAACAAAATGCGTTGACTGGAGGGGGATTATTTCTAATGTTTAATCTTTTTTCAGTGAATTTATATAATGGATATACTTTTTTACCAGTCATTAGTTTCTGTGCCAGTTCAACACTCATCCCCTTTGGCAACAACCCGTACTTATCCAACTCCCGTGCAGCATCCTTGAAGAGAGGGACTGCTTCCCCCCTTATGGTTGTTTGATTCAACCGTGCTCTGAACTCCACCAGATACTGCTCCAGATTCTGATATTGTTCTCTGGTGAGTTTCACCGTGGTGTTCCCATATCCCTGGATGCCACAGGCTTGGGTGGTGACTTCCACAAGGTCATCATCTTGGGATGCTTTGACAGCAATCTGGTTGATGCTTGGTGCGACTGCGACACCGATGAATAAAAGGATAACACCAATTGCAAGGATTTTCTTCATTTACATCATCTCATTCCAGGGATGTCGTAGGGTTCTTTTGCAGGATGCCAATCGAAATTCACACAATCAATTGGAATAGGTATACCATTGACCCAAGATTCTCGTCCTAATATCCTGATACTTCCGAAGATTGGCTGAGGTAAAATCCTTGACCTACTCCAATAGTTCTCATCCCAAATATTTTTTTTCCAGGGGGTGTAGTAGGGGTCATAAATTTCTTTGTGAAATTTTTTGTAATACAATTCATTCCCTAATTTGACTCTAAGTTCCCCGAGTATTGATCGAACGAAGATAGCGTTTCCTTTGTTATTGAAAAAGTTATTTTGTGTAATAGTACTATTTGTCACATAATCAAATTCCAATCCGAACCCATTGTTACCTGAAATATTATTATGCTTAATAATATTTAAACTTCCATACGTTAGGACAATACCTATACTATTATCTATTATTTTGTTTCCAATAATTATTTGATTTGAGCATCTTCCGTAGATACCTGCCCATCCATTATTTGAAATAATATTGTAACTGATATTATTATTGTTTGAACCTCGTATGTGGATACCCCACCAGTCATTGTTGGTAATAATATTATCGCAGATAGTAGTATTATAGGAATATAATGCTATACCTGTCCCGTTCGGGAAATTAGCATTTCGAATTGTAAATCCCTGTATGGTGACGTTGTTCGAAAAAATGTTGATGCAATTACCACTTAGATTCGCATCAATAATTGTTGAATATTTATCTTGTCCAACTAAAAATATTGATTTCCGAATGCTAATATTGAATTCATTATATGTTCCATTGTAAACATAGACGGTATCCTCATCACTCGCATTGTCAATCGCATCCTGAATCTTACTGTAATTCCCTGGCCCAATGCCACCGACATATAACCAGTTACCTCTTGATGTTGATGATTGATTTCCTGTATCTTGTGCTTGATACCCGACCACATTACTCAACGAACCCAGCACAAGAAGAACTACAGCACAGATACTTACCATTATCAGAGGTTTCTTATCCATACTTTCCTGCCCCTATATAAAAGAACAATCCTTCGTTATATAAATCTTTGTCAGGGTGGAATTTTATAAGAAACAGTCGTCCAAAACAGGTAACGATATAAAAAATATTTGGGTTACTCTTTCAGGTATTCTGCATTGAGGATTTTGAGGATATCTGCAGCGATGCTTTTACCAATACCGGTGATCGTACAGAGTTCCACTTCTGTTGCGTTGGCAAGGGCTCTGACAGATCCAAAATGCTGTAGGAGACGTTGTGCGAGGACTGCTGACACATTCGGCAGACCTTCGACGAGGAATTGTTGTTGTTCAGGGATTGTACGAGCGGTTTTCTCTCCTCGTATCGCAACCGCTCTGTCCCCTTCTTTTTGCTCCCGTTGTGCCATGACTGCCAGGAAATCTGCGGTTTCTTGGGATGAATGTGTCGTGATAATCGGGATGCCGAAGTCAACAATGATTGCAGTAATACTACCAAAAATAGCGTTATGACTCATGTTTCTCTTCGTCAGAAGTCCTTCTCCTTCGATAAGTAAAATCGGTCTGGAATAGGTGGCTCGAAGGTTTTTCATTTGGACAAAGAGTTTTCCTTCGATAAGTGAACCAAGAAAATCATCTACGGTTTTTCGTTCGATACCGATACGAGATGAGATAATGTAATCCCCCACATCGAGTTGTTGCGGTTCAACAATGATGTCTTTCTGCGTGAGAAACCGCATGACTGGGGAGCGGGATTCTCGATGATCAACAATGATTTTCACACAGGATTTTTTTGAGAATTCATCAAGATTTTTTTGGTTCTCTTGATGAAGAGCTGTTTGATAAATCGCTGCAGGGTCTTGTATTTTCTTACGCAGTGCGTTTCTTAATACCTCAAGTTCCTGATACATTCTCCGCTCTTTATTTCTGCTTGACCAGTAGTACGCCTCATCTGGTGTTCCTTTTGCAATAAGGATAATGACCTTCCCAGCCATCTGCCGGGCAGTCCTACCCTTCCGTTGAATAGTGCGAATCTCCGAGGGGACCGGCTCGTAGAAGACGACAAGATCTGTAGAGGGAATATCAAGACCTTCTTCAGCTACAGAAGTTGCGATAAGGACATTGAATTCATCTTTCTTGAAACGCCTGATGATGTCGATTTGTTCTTTCTGCGTAAGACCCTTATCGCTTTCTTTTCCAGCTTGTCCAATGAACCGAACAGGTTTAACAAGGGGTAATCCTTCCAGTTGCTTCAGGACATACTGAGACGTATCTCTATAATGAGTAAACACGATGATTTTCGAATCTTTTTTACGAGCAAATTGATCTTTGATGATGTTGACGATTTCCTGGATCTTGGGATGTTCGATTTTGAGTGATTTAATATAAGCGATCGCCTCAAGGACATTGGGGTCTCTGAGGATGTCCCGTGATGCTTTACTCCCGCCTTTAGAGCTTGCCTCAGTCGACAGACGACTCATATAGCTTTGCAACGCGTTGACGCCCTGAGTCTGCAACAGTTCAATAGCATGCAGAAGTTTTATTGCCGCATTCTGTGCTGAAGCAGCATTGAAGAGTTCTTGAGGCGGTTGCGATCGAGATCGAAGCTCTGATTGAATGGTCTGCTGAAGCTCCAGAAGTTTTTTCCTATTGATGAGACTGACCGATGCAGAATCAAGGACACCGATGTTTTTCAAGGTATTCAGCCGCTCAGAGAGTGCTTTTTTCAACAGCTGCAGCGTGTAACTAAACTCAGTGGGCAGCAGTATTTCTTTCCATTTGATTTCAAGGTCATGGACGTAGGGCCGCATGTCCGGGTCTATTTTTGTTCGTATTTCGATGTTGGTGATCTCAAGATTCTTACAGACCTCAAGGATTTCTGAAAGATTATCTCCCGGGGACGCAGTCATACCAAGACAACGTCGTTCTGTTTGTTGTTTCTTGAACATTTCTGCAATAAAAACATAAGAATAATTCCCTGCTGCACGATGCGCCTCATCAAAAATAATCCGAGATATGTTAGAAAGATCGTACCGTCGCGCGATCAAATCATTTTCTATTACCTGCGGGGTAGAGACAATGATTCGTTTGCTGTTCCAGAGAGCTATTCTCTTTTCAGGAGAAACCTCCCCCGTGAAAACCGCGACTGAATCATTCAGCGTAAGAAGCGCATCAAGAGACTGCGCATGCTGGTTGACAAGAGGCTTCGTCGGTGATAGAAACAAAATGTTTTTCTCATGTCCCAGCTCTTTTGCTATTACAAGGAGTGCGATGATGGTTTTTCCCATACCGGTTGGCAGCACCACAAGAGTACTTGCATTCGCCGCAGAGTTCGCGATATTCCATTGATACTCCCGTCGTTCAACGACATTTTGTTTAATAAAGTCATGATCAAGATACACAGAATCGACATGGGTTCAGAGTTTTTGTATGTTTGGGAATACCAAGTTATGTTGACCACTCAGTTCGCCCATTTCTCAGCATGTTACAGCACTTAGTGTGAGATAGTATTTCATCATTGTGGCCAGAGGTTCCCATACTCAATAAATTATTAATTGTTTCTACCATGGAATTTTTCACATTTTTTCCAAATATTTAAATGGGTTCATTTCATATGTTTTCCGGGTGGCAATGGAGATTCTTTCACTATCTATCCCCTTATGGGCTATCTTCCTAGTGTTGCTTATTGTCTTACTGCTGGTGTGGCAGTTTCTTCGGTTTACGCTGCGTCTTTTATTATTCTTTTTCTTGTTTTTTGCTATCTTAATGATCCTGGATTTTTTCGGTGTGTTTAGCTGGATTCAACAGAACATTGTTTCCGTGTTTCTCTAAAAAGAAGATACCGTATTTTTTTTCTTTTACATATACGATAGATATCTCATGCATAAGGGAGTAATTGATCACTTAGTTCTCCGATTTGCTCTGGTGTCAGTTCCTCAACTCGTTTTTCAAGATACGGAAGCTGATCGATGTTTCCATAAAGTGATCTGATCGTATATCGTATTTTTTTCCGTCTATGGTTGAATAGCTGTTTCGTCAGCTCAAAAAAAAACTGTTCGTCATCGACTGTAAACCTCGGTTTCTTATGAGGGATAATCTCAACAATGGAAGAATCAACCCTGGGTTTTGGCGAAAAACAATCCCGGGGCACGGTTTCTAAGATCCGACAACAAGCTTTATAGGAAACACCAACCGTCAGCCGTGAATATTCCTTTGTCCTAGGATTAGCTACCAGACGCTCCGCAAAATCTTTTTGGAAAATCAGGACTGCTACTGAGAAATCAGACTGTAGAAACTTAAACATAATCGGGGAGGATATCTCGAATGGCAGGTTTGATACGATTTTAGTAAATCGCGGGAGACTATGAAAATCGACAGAGAGCGCATCCTGACAGATCAGGGTAACGTTCGTAGGAACAATGCTGTGTAATTGCTCGACGAGACGTTTATCGATCTCAATTGCAATGACCTGTTTTGCGTATTTGGCTAAAAGACAAGTAATGATCCCTTTCCCTGGGCCTATCTCAAGGACGATATCGTTTTTCGTTATCCCTGCATAGGTAACCTCACGCTGAGCAACCGAAGAATCAATTAGAAAATGCTGTCCCAGACGTGGTTTTACCATTCTCTCAATCTTGATGATCACGAGCTAACGGCAGACGAGTGAAGATACGGTACTTTTGATTTGGGTCAGATAACTCCAGTTCGATACGCTTCGAAATAAGCTTATCTGGAGACCGAAGGAAATCAATCCGGTCCTGCATCTCTTTAAACGTCGTGAATGGCTTCTTTTTCCGCTCATCCAGGATCTCAAGCATCATTTTTTTTCCAAGTCCTGGCAAGAGCTCAAGGACATGATACCGAGTTGATATCGCAGAAGCCTCGTTGAAGAACTTCACATATCGTGCTTCATTGCTATGAACTATGTCTAATAAGACATACGGCAGTTCCCCATGGGCTGTGGAGGTGAGATCCTCAAAGTTAATCCGCCCTTTTATCTTCTCAATTTTTGTTCGGAGCGCTGGGTCTTTTCCAACATAGATCCGTTCCCCCGTGGTAAATACCGCATCTCTTTTTGGTATCAACTCAAGAAATGTATACTGGCTTTCCCCAATACCATAGACAACAGGATTCCTTTTAAACGCAGGGAGATCCCCACGTCCTTTTGCCAAGTAATCCAACACATAGACATAATCTTCCAATTTTTCCTACCCCCACCACTATTCAACAGAATGTTTTTTAATAACCTCAAGGATATTTTTTATTTCTTTATCATTTGGTGTGTATCGTTCTTTGGCAAAAATAGCTTTGATATCATCATCGGTGCGTGGAAGAATATCTGCCATTTTATATGCCTGGAGTTCGTCCACATGGTCAAGTTTCATAAGGTCCGTGATTAAATCCTTGGTTTGTTTCGCAGAGAGTTTCGCGAATTTTTCTGCATGTTCAAACGCTATTTTCTGCTCATACAGCAATTCTTTTCGTTCTTTACTGATTTTTTTAAGAATATTTTTTACCTCTGCCAGGGAAACGATTTTACCGGTTTCTTCTGTTGAGGTTTCCATCTACAGTACTCTCCCCAAATGCTCAGGCAGCACCACAAGTATTTTATGTTTACTTCCAACGGTGACACCGACAAGGTAAGCGTTTCCTTGCATGCCTTCTATTTTTCCGGTGCGGCCCTGGAACCGGGGATGTGGCATCCCTTTGTGTACCGCAGAATCTATGTCAATGCTGACGCTTGTACCTACTTCAAACTCTTGTAATGCTCTTGTTGAAGAGTTGACCCCGCGTGTACGCGGTTTTTTTCTCATGATATATCTGCTTTTACTTCGTGTTCCTTTTGATCGTTTCACCATATCTTGTTATTCCCCCTTGACATCGATTACATCGAGTTCTTTTACCTTGCAGGGAATGCCTATGAGTTCACTGAGATTCGGTTGAGTTTTGTCGCTATCACCAGAGACAAATTCCTTTACATAGGTGCCGGATTCTGTCTCAAGGGTTAATCTGGCTATGATACCCTCTACCGATTCAATGGTGCAGTTGTAGATGAGTCGTTCTCTAATCTTGTGAGCCCGACGATGGGCTACTCGAGTAGGTGTCAACTGCTTTATGAGTTGACCCTGTAATGACTGAGCCACCTTTATAAGTTTTTCTTTATTCAAAGGCTGGGCTGCTTCAATGGTCACTCGGTAGGTCTTCTGAAATTCAGCTGCTTTGATACGAGCGATCTCCTCTCGATTGGAAAACCGTAAACAGGAGACCTCAATGATATCTTTTAACGCATTGTTTGTCTCATTTTCCAGAAGATAAAGGTCAATGTTCCTTTTTTTAGGGTTTTTGACTTCAAGGATAAATGGTCGACCGGTCCCAAGCATTCGGGCATCGATGTCTTCTCGTCCGCTCCCATGGAAGGATTCATCGGTCCCTTGGGTCATTTCTACTGCTTTCTTGGCTATTAATTCTTCAACGGTGACCTCATAGAGTTTTCCCGTGTAATTACATTTCTTACAGCCTTTTCCGAAGCAGATCTGACAGGGCCATTTTGTTTGAGGGATCCCTCGTTGCAATTTCCGGTATCGTCCATAGATGAACAACGAGCTGATCTGCAAGGCCACACGGTCATAGGCTGTATCAATGACTGCCATGATGTCCGGGTTTGGGATATCAACGGTTTTCTTCAGCTGCGGTTCAAGTATTTTTCCTATCTCTCTGTTGATCTCCATTTTGATAGGTTCGGCATCTTCAAGCTTGTGATGGTCCCAGAGCTGTCGTTCTTTCTCCTGGATGTCCTCGTCTATTTTTGAGCCTATGAGAAAAGTGTCAAACTCATATCCTTCAAGAGTTTTTGTTATCAAGTCGATAAAATGATGGATTTCGTCAGTAAGCCCTTCACATAACCAGCAGTCTTTTGCATCGGTCTTTTGTTTTTGATGAAGTTGTGTTCGTATCAGTTGTCCTTTCTGTGCATTGCTCCCTTCCTTGATTTCTTTTCTCAATAATCTCCCAAGACACGAATCACAGAGTTGGTATTCTTGCAGGAGTTGTTCTGCTTGTTTGAGTGTATGAGCCTTCATCAAGGATGCTGAATAGCCGAAGTTCTATAAACGTTTCTCTTTGTTGATGAAGGATACAAAGGTACTCTCCTCAGGATTTCTATGTAAAAAAATAAGAAATCAAAGAATTCATATTAGGTCAGCCAGAGGTAGTAAATCGCCCAGACAAGTGCTACCCCAAACGCTATAGGAGCAATCCACCACCACACTGATTGTGCGACACCAATGGTATACGCCAATGAGAGAAAGAATCCAAGGATTAGAATCGTTGTTATCACATCTCTATATTTCATATGATTTACTCTCCGTTCGTTAAGGTAATATCCACTTCAGCAGACCAAAAACACGTATCGTGATATAATCATATCGGATAAAACACAGCGAGAAATCTTTTTTGAAACTATAATAAATTATTAAAAAAAAAAAAGAAAAAAAGGTAGAGAGCCTTAGACGGCTCCGGTGATGTTATAAGGTACTAATGCTGGGTTCTTGTCAAAGTTCATGCGAATCCCACCCAGGATCAGCTTGGGCAATTTCTGGAAAAACGGTGCTGAAAACTTTACTCCAACCCAGTTGCTCCAGTAGTTCGCATCCCAAACGTTCCGTGATGAAATCTTGAAGGTTGCTTGTCGCTTGTTGTCAATGAAATTGTTTTTTTCTATGGTGTTTTCACTGCTTGATGAGAGCAGGAGTCCTTCCATGGCACTATATTCGATACGGTTGCTTCTGATTTCATTTGAACCAGCACCAGTGGTGAATCGAATACCGAGTTTATTATCACCAATGATATTGCCTTCGATGGTGTTTTCTGTGCTTGCAAGACCGCCTACTGCAATACCTTCTTCACCGTTCCCGGTAATGGTATTGTTGAGAATCGAATTATGATTGCTGTTCAGTGATAAATCGATTCCTTGTTTCCCATTCGCAGTAATGGTGTTACCTTGGATAAGAGTATAGGTTGATGTTTGTATCTGAATGCCAATATAGATATTATTTAAAATCGTATTCCCTATAATGTTGATTCTGCTTGTGGGAACTGTCAGGGAGATTCCTTGAATCCCATTTTCGATGATGTTATTTACGATATAGACATCCTCACATAAGGTGGCCACTTGTAAGATTATTTCATCAGATGAACCTTTCATGAAGAAGCCTTCAATTGTTGTGTCACTATTGCCAATACGGACAACCGGGTCTGTCGTCTGCCCCTCGATAAAGGTTGACTCACGGTTTTCGCCCATCAGAGTTATTTTTTTCAGTTTGGTGTCAATATTCTCAGCATAGGTTCCCGCATAGACAAAGATAGTATCACCACTGGTTGAATTGTCGATTGCCTCTTGGATGGATGTGTAGTTCCCAGGTCCGCCCCCACCGACATACAGGATTCCACGACCCATTGGTTGAGATGGTTGTATGTTAACTGCGGTTACGCTACTAGCCCCAATACAGAGTAGGATAATACCTACAATCATACTTTTCGCTACTAATTTCTTTTTCATTAAGATTCCTCCTATCAACAATTATTCTATGACTAAAGTAATTCACCTTGTTGATTTAAATGTTTCTATATAATATATATACTTATCGATATAACAATAGTGGATGGTTTCATATCAGCAAAGGAACGAATCATACGCTGATTTCTTTCTTTTCACAACATATTTAATGACCAAATAGATACCGGAAACAAAACAAAATAGGAGGCTTACATCGTATGGTTGAAATCGCCCCATTTAAAGGAATGGTCTATAATAAAAAGAAAATCAAAAATCTTGACGACGTCATGTCACCACCCTATGACATCATCTCCGAACAGATGCAAAACGAGTTGTACACAAAAAACGAGTATAATTTCGTCAAACTCATCCTTGGAAAAATCCTTCCAGATGATACCGATGCAACGAATCGATACACAAGAGCAAAGCAATTATTTGACGCCTGGCAGCAACAAGAAATCTTGATTCCCTCACAAACCCCTGCGCTCTTCCCCTATCAAGTGGATTACACGGTTGGTAAAGAAAAAAAACAAATGAATGGTTTTTTTGTCCTCCTAAAACTTGACCCTGAGTATAAAACCGTTAAAGCCCATGAGAAAACACTGGCAAAACCAAAGGCTGATCGTTTGAACCTGATGCGCGCCTGCTATGCAAACCTCGAACCAATCCAGCTGATGTATATGGATCAAGACGACACTATTCGAAAAACAATGGACGCAGCGGTTGATACGCCGCTCATCAAAGTAAACGGTTATGACGGATTCACCCATCAGCTCTGGCGCCTAGACAACTCTGAAACAATACATACAATACTAGATGAGCTTGAAAAGAAAATCCTTTTCATCGCAGATGGACACCATCGCTATCAGACCTCCATTAACTACGCACAAGAAAAACGAGAACAAACCGGAAACAAAGACCCAGACGCCCCGTTCAACTACATCATGGTAGTGTTATGCAACATGTTTGACCCTGGTCTTTCGATCCTACCAACACACCGCTTCATTAAAATGCCACAGGTGAATTTTGATGATCTCTGTAAAAAACTAGAACGATACTTCATCATAGAAAAAAAATTGATTCCTTACAAAGAGACAGATTACCAAAAAATAGGTAAAAAAATAATGCGTGAGATCACAACTGAGAACAAACATAAGCTAGCCTTATACACAAAAGGAATCTACTATATTTTAACGCTTAAAGATGAACAGGTCATGGATAAACTTGCAAGTGATCATTCAAAAACATGGAGGACTCTTGACGTCTCTATCTTACATAAACTGATCCTGGAAGAATTCCTAGGCATCAATGAAAAGAACCTTGAGGACCATGTGAAATACACACGAGTCGACGCAGAGGCAATCCAACAGGTTGACGAAGGCAAATACGATTTCTCGTTCCTTATCAACGCAACAAAAATTGATCAGTTAAAAGCAATCGCGGACGCCGGTGAACATATGCCTCAAAAATCGACGTACTTCCTGCCAAAGATGCTCTCCGGACTTGTCATGTATAAGATGTGACCCTCATAAGCAGAATATCGTTTTAGCATTCTATCAACACAGATTTAAATACCAGAATAAAGAAAGAACTATCTGGTGAGGAAGGGAAAAACAGTATTCTCATGTTTCTTCTTCATATTTTTTCCCCTCCTTCCTCGCTTTTAGTATCTTTTCGTTAAAATGGTTTTTTCATAACAGAGATGAAAAACAGGTCGCCACGAGGAAGCGCGGTGAAGAAACCATAGTTTTCTTTCATCAGATATTTGTTATATTGAAAATCTTCCAACGGCAGCAGAGAAAATCCATTCGCGTTCATCGCTGACTCAATGACCTGTGATGTCTCCTCAAGTGTTATTGTGCAGACCGCATAAAAAAGAAAACCACCAGGTTTCACCTGTGCTGATGCTTGTGAGAGAAGAGAAATCTGAGTCTCAGGGAAGTCCCCTGCTTCAACTATATATTTTGCTTCTGGGTTTCTTCGTGCTGCACCAAGACCTGTACAGGGAGCATCGACTAACACCAGATCAAATTTCCTTTTCGGCAGGCTATCTTCAACAATGACGTTTGCGTTGTATTCACTGCAGCGTTGTTTTAATGTGGTTCGTTTTGTCGCGTTTATCTCATACGCGTACAGTTTATTTTTGTTTTTTGTCATAGATGCGATAGAAAGACTCTTCCCACCGTTTCCTGCACAAAAATCGAATATGGATCCACCGAGTGATGCAACAAGGAACGACACAAGCTGACTGCTTTCATCCTGGACATGTGCATACCGTTCCTGGATGACTTTTGAGTATTTACTCACAGAAGTTGTGAGAAGCGCGGTTTGAAGAAGAGAACGCTCAGCAGGTAAAGACTGCTCATGAAGCATGGAAATGACTTCCTCAGTCGTACTTTTATTGAAATTCACACAGAGGGTAGTCGGTGGTGTTTCATTCAGATACTCAGCCCAATCACCATGATCTTTCAGGATATCAGCAACAAAAGGGGAACAGGAATACCGGTATTCAAATGGGTACTTCATAGCATCTGACTGTGCACCATCCTTTGCAAGTTGTACATAGGTTTCTGCAGATAAAGGTAGATCTTGTGTCTCGATGATGTGCTCATACAGTCGTTTCCATCGGACCACTATATGAACGATATCTGCGATGTCCTCTCGTTGTTCCTTAGACAAACCAGCAGATGGAAGGATGTCACGTAAACAACGCGCCATGTTCCCTTTCCGTAGATACTTGGTAATGACCTGGACTGCTACTTTCTCTTCCATACAGCGACACCCTACATCTCATCCTGTAATTAAAATATCTGGTGCCGAACCAAATCATGGGAGGACGAAGTTTCTTAAACATTATTTAATTACATCCATTGACTATGGATCTCCTTGGTTTTATCATCACAGTCATCCTTCTTACCGCGTCTGGTGCATTAGCACCTGGGCCGTTATTTTTTCAGACAATATCCCAAGGCGCAAAAACAGGAGCCCGTAGCGGCTTGATCTTTTCCCTGGCTCATACCCTTGTTGAATTTTCACTCATCATGCTGCTTGCTTTTGGTCTGCTTGCAGTACGAAACGAGGTTTTTCTGCGAAATAGTATCGGTATGATCGGTGGGATCGTCCTGATCGCCTTTGGGTCGTACCAGATATATGGGGTCCTGAAAAAAAAGCAGTTAGAACAAAAACAGGAAGTACCTTCCCATCGTCTCTTCTTCATCGGGCTTTTATTTACGGCGCTGAACCCGTACTTCATTATCTGGTGGTTGACCGTCGGATCAAATTTGATATTGCTCGCCCTTGAGCTAGCAGCGCTCACTGGTGTCATCTTTATGTTTCTCTGTCACGTCTGGATGGATTACGCCTGGTTGATTGCTGTGTCACATTTTGCGAAAAAAGGTGTCAATGCTTTGGGATCAAAATGGTATCAAGCATTCATCGGAGTCTTTGGCGTTATCCTGATTTATTTTGGTGTATCATTTCTCGGTGATGCTCTCCTCTGGTGATCCTACGATCATTTCACTGTAGGACAACGATCATTTTTCTAGCCTATCTTCCACACCTTTATAGAATCAGAATTAGAATTCCCATAGTAGTCATATGCGACTGCTTTCAGCGTGTAGGGGAAAAAGAGCCCTCGGTCGGTCCATGTCCAGTTATACGGCGCAGAAGTCAGGGTCTGCTTGAGTTGATCATCAACGTAAAACTCGACTCGCTGAATCCCTGATTGATTATCAGATGCTTCAACTGAGACCTTGGTTTTTCCCATCGCTATCGTTGAAAAGAATCGTAACTTCAGGACAAAAAAACCAAACACATTGATATTGATATATCCTTCCACCGGAGTAATGATATTCACCAGAGGAAGCGACGTCTCAGGTCCATAATAGAGCATCCAGGGGGCAAAATCAACAGAACCACTGACGTTATCACCAAGACCGTCAGGATTATCAGGGTGTCGTGGACCGGATGGGTCTCCCCACCAGTTGTATTCAGCATTCAAAATCGATGTTCCTTCCCAAATAAATCCATGAGCGTTATCCTCAAAATTATTGAAATGAATCTGTGTTGCCCCCGGGTACGCGGTACTCTCACCGTAATAACCGGTCCGTCCCCAGAAACTCATATCACAGTTCGTGATTTGATTATCCTGGATAAATGTGTTTGTGACCAGTCCTGAGAGTCGAATCCCGAAACTCGTTGACGTCGTTGAAACCCCGTTGATCATGTTATCTGTGATATATGCGTTGAGAATCTCTCCTGCGGCACCATTGCCCCAGGCGAAATTATCTAACGCAATTCCTCTGCGCCACTCTTTGACATTATTCACAATGTTCCCAGTGATGACGATATTTGTATATTTTCCGCTATCCGCAACACCTGTGCAGCCTAAATACGCACTTGAAAAACCAATGCCGGTCACCTTGTTATTCGTAGTTCCACCAGGGTTAATACCAGTGCCGACATCAATGGTATTATTCCTTATACTCTGCAATGTTGTAATATCTGTTCCATCGTAGGTCATGTAGTAGATTGGGTCTATCCCCCAACATCCTGCATCAAGGACATTAAAACAAATATCGGTAGATCCCGTGGTCTTCTCAATAACGATATTGTTACAACCGGTCTGCGTGATGATGTTATTGGAAAAGATGATATTCTCTTTCCCCCCGCTGACTGCATAGAACCCCCAGTCATAATCATCATAGGGATTTTGGGTACCAAGGATCTTATTTGATGAAATCGTGTAGGTCACATCAGGGGTATCCGAATATGCCACGATACCCATATTCATCAGAGCATCACCACCACCATAGCCTGAGGGTCCTCCCGCGTTTCGTACCGTAAAACCTTGGAAAGAAACATCACCGTTCGCAACGATTCTGACCAAACCTGTTGTAGTCAGCACTGCAGCGCTTCCTTCGATAAGAGTTGTCTGCCATCCAGCTCCTTGGATGTCGAGTGCTTTATTGATAATTATTTGATCTTCGACGTATAACCCAGGGTACACAATAATGGTATCGCCATCAGTCGCATTATCAATCGCATCTTGTATAATCGTATAATTTCCGGGTCCTGCTCCACCGACGTATAGGATGTTTCCACGAGAAAGCACCTGAGAACTAAAAGTGATCTCACTATGGGTTGCTGATGCACCACTTGCCCCGATAACAAACAGAATTATTCCAAAAACGATTCCCTTTGACATTAACGTACTATGCATTGTTTATTCCTCCCCTGTAAATACAGGTTACAAAATAATAACCTCTGCATTTATATAAATGTTTGGAAACGATAAATCTCATATCCTAAGGATTTGAACGAGATTTTTCTTCATGTGATTCGGAGATATGATCTTTGCTGCGGATCATATCATTGCTTTCTCAGCTATATACAGGTTCACTAGTACATGTGTAGAAAACACCTCAGTAAGATACTCCGGATCGGGATTTTGATTTTGCTCATTTGTATTACATAGTTCTATGGTGAAAGGATATATCCCTTGTGTTGCATACGCCCAATACGGAAAATTTCCTGAGAGATTCGACCAATTAATCCTCGGACTGACACTATATCGATTAATTTTTGAGATATTTTCAGCTAGTGAAACAAATGTTGAATTATCAGAAGGATTAGTATATCTCCAGGGTTGAGGATAATGTATTTTTTCACCATAACTATGATAATCAACTGAAATTGACACATTATTTTTTTTTATAAAATCTCTCACTGCAGAGCTTTCGTATTCACTAAACGGACTAGGACCACGATAGAATCCTAAGCCAAAAAAAGAGCTGACATCTGTAACCGGGTATCGTACCGCGGTTCTTTCAAAAAGATAATTGTTGGTGCTTCCGGTGAGAAGAATTTTAAGTTGATTCTTTGTCCGGGGGATAACGATATACCGTAGCGGATGTATAGAGACATCCTCCCAATTATAATCATAGTTCCGATTGATATCAACCCCACGAAATGTTGTCTTACCAAAAATACAATCATTTGATCTGCAATTTTTCCTGGTGAATGCTTCGATTCCATCTGGATTTACCATTGGGATGAAAAATAATTCGGAGGTATTTACAATCTGACGAATGCGCATGGTAACTGACTCGTTGACAACAGTGTTTGTATAGTTCTCAACAATGGATCGTATTGAATAAATCACGGTTTGAAACCCTGGTCGTTCATTTCCATGGACTCCACCTAGATAAAGAACCTGAGGTTCAGATTCATTTATTAGGACATTATCAGAAATCTTGACTAACCAGACCTCACGTCCCTGGTAGGTTTTTGTAAGCGAATAATAAGAAAATATATCTGGATACTGAGCCTGCAGAAGATTAAGCAAATCAGTGAATTCGTTATACGTAAAATAAAAATGATCATATTTTATGGAACTTTCTGAGCGTCTTATGTTTTCGTTTGCTGAACATGTTGACGTCATACATAGTAAAAGGATTATTCCAACGACTAACGTGTTTGTCGATACACTCTTTTGCATACTATCCTACCAGTGCCCATTATAGTTTTAATAATTAGTTAATACCGAATAGATTTAAATGTTTGGAGTCGATAAAAATTCATGATAGAGGGGGAAATTTCAATATTCAGGATGTTAAATCCTATATTGTTGAACTGACAACGCCCAAAAAATTTATATATTGGTTTTTAATATAATAATTGGGGGAATGATTTTTTGAAATTTGTTACATACGTAAAATGCACAGATTGCGGAATACGACAGCAGAAAACTGGCAGTTTAAAGGAAATGGGCATCTTAGAAGGTAACAATTGCCCAAACTGTGGAGGAGAAGTAGTGCTTCTCAACCATCATCATCTAGGGTCGAAATAGTTCGAAGAAGTTACCGAAACATCTGTTTTTTGCTATTTTTCAAGCCCCCAAAAACTATTAATAGACAATAAAATTATGCAAGTATAGGGAGTGAAAACTATTTGATGGTTGAAGATGTTGCATTTTACGTTTTTTTACTCTTATGTGGAATAGAACTCTTGATCCTTTATTATTTGATTAAAACATTCTTACGCATAGAAAAAAAGGTGGATGTTCTTCTGATAAAACAACAAAAGAAAAAAAAGAAAAAATAGGATATTTATCCAATTTTCCTGAGGACATTATTTGATTTTATGTCGTATATGGTGCCAATCCCATATTGAATTTCGCAAGTACGAAATGTCTTAACAAGATCCCATAATGAAACGCTGGGAGGAGGATTTTTTCAAAATGGCGGAAAACACCGGATCGTATGTTGCCGAACCAATGGGTGGTATAATGAACGAAAATTGCGTTAAATGTTACGTAGTCATAACCATTGATTTCCTCATGACGTGGTCGTGTAATGATCCCTTGCAGATACGTCCAGTCACTCATCATCGTTTTTACTTCTGATTTTAGAGAGATAGTCATTGCAACTGTCATCGAGGGCATGAAAAGCAGAAGAAAGAAAAACACGGTAAAGACTATTTTTTTCCTCATACTAAACTCCTCTATCACCATTCATAAAAATAACACCGGAATATAAATCTTTTGATAGCATAATAATCATACAAATGTAACAATAAAACCTTAATTCAACTACGAAAACGTATTTTTTTTGTTATTTTTGTCCCATAAAATAAGACCCTGAATCAACGTGTTTCTGTGCAACTCAACGATACAAAAAGGAAGAAAAAGAACCGATTCTTTCGTTTTGTACAATATTGAAAAAGAAAGTCTTATAGCGATTCAATTCTTAATTCTCTATGAGGATACCATGGGAATCTGTCCTTATTGTAAACAATATATTGATCTTGACAATGTAAAAATTGAAAAGAACGAAAAAGGAATCGAGAAACAAGACCGGATCTATGTCTGTCCCTGTTGTGATTACATCCTTGGGTTTTCTTCTGCAAGGAAGTAAATCATCATATGTTTGTTCAGGTTTCATTCCTTCTTTAAAACACAGCCTAGGAAAACGAAAGTCTGTGTGCGAATCAAATAACAAAAATAAATGAGAAAGATTAGTTCCCAAGTAGGGCATTTAACTAACAATTAATTTTCAAAAATTTTTTCAATCAATTCTTACCATGATAAAGAATGGCAGGCCAGAACCGGGCTCACTTTCCATAGGTTCAATATTTATTTTCCCTTTCAGGAAAGCCCTTCTTTTTCAATATACTAATAATTGTCGTAGTATTGGAAATGCATTGGGGAATCGCTCAAGTATTCTCATCCAGAACTGCTGGAATGGAATATCGAATGAGAACGGCATGGTCACCGAAAGAGTGCCCCAGTCGCTTTCTTGTTCATGGCTATCTCTTGCTTTCGCTTTGATTGTATACTTGCCCTTCTTGTTCCAGGTGTGGTTCACAGTCTGTTGCTGACCAGATGGAAAAGGACCAATCCATCCCATATTTGTCCCATCACCCCAGTCAACGTAATAAGAGATGTTTTCATTTTCAGTATCGGTTGAACAAATTGTATAATCATAGAATTGTTTTATCTTTCCACTTGATTCACCAGTGATAGTTGGTATTGTTGGTTTTGAGTTTTCAATGACTTGTATTGCTTGGAAATAGGGTCCCCAATTTGCAATATAAATGGTCCCATCTTCATTGATAACTGGTGAGGAGGACATTATTTCTGCACCAGTATTGTATTTCCAACGAAGTGTTCCATCTGGATTAAAAGCATAAAGATATCCATTGTGAGAGCCGCAGTAAATAATCCCATTTTTATCTAAAGTTGGACTTGAATAAACATCATCACCTGTTTGAAAGACCCATTTGATTGTTCCATTCGGGAAAACACTAATGATTCTTCCACTTAATGAACCAATATAGATGGTTCCGTCTGCAGCGATTGCAGGAGATGATTCATCAATATTATTTCCTGTATCCACTTTCCATTTTAAGTCTCCATTCGGCTGGAGAGCATATAAATATCCATCCCAGCTACCAAAATAAATAGTACCATCAGAGCCAATTGCAGGAGCACCCTGGATACTATCACCAACTTTATATCGCCAGTTCATGCCTCCATTTTGATTTATTGAATAGAAGTAACGGTCATCTGAACCGATATAAACAGTTCCATCTGGTGCTATTGCAGGAGAAGAGTATACCCAACTATCTGTCTGGAATGACCATTTAATTGTTCCATTAGGATATACGGCGCAAACCCGGCTACCTACTACAGATGCACAATAAATGATTCCATTTTGGTCAATGGCTGGTGATGATTTTACCCAGCCGTCCCCAATATGAGTGCACCATTTTAAAGTACCATTGGGAAATAATGCATACAAATGGCCTCCATCTGATCCGAAATAGATAGTGCCATCATCTCCGATCGCGGGTGATGATTGAACATAGCAACCAGAATCATAATACCATTTCATGGTCCCGTTAGGATTTATCGCAACAAGGCTTTTATGAAAATCCATTATGCCGAGATAGATTGTCCCATTTTTAGCTATTGCTGGTGAAGAAAAAGAACCACCATACTCGGTGTAGAGGCTCCATTTTAACTCTGGACAACTACAAGAGATGTTTGGTCCATATGGGCATCTTCCAGTGCGTTGTTGATTATAATGGAACATCGGCCAAGTGTTATTTAGAAAACCACTATCATTTAATATCTCAGACTTGTCAGTATTTAGGGTCACCTGATTTGAAACACCCACCAAAGAAGTCGATACCATCAGGAATAGAACCAGTAGCGAGATGAGGTGTTTCATCATTGGATTTTCCTACCCTTACATTCATTTATAACAAGATTCTCCTATAAAAAGAATACCCCTTCCTTGAGGGAAAGCATTGATACTGTTTTAATATTTAACATTCTTTTAGACAATCATTACCATGATAAAAAGTAACAGAGGGCCCGAACCGGGCTCACTTTCCATAGGTTCAATATTTATTTTCCCTTTCAGGAAAGCCCATCTTTTTCAATATGCTAATAATTGTCGTAGTATTGGAAATGCATTCGGGAACCGTTCAAACAACCACTTGATTAAACGGAAATGCGGTGGTTGATAAGAAAAAGGCATCGTTACGGTCAGATAACCCCAGTCACTGATAGCGCCCGCAGTATCCTTGGCGCGGACTTTAATCATAAACGAGCCTTGTAGCAGCCATTCATGCGAACAATTCATTACGGTACCTGAGGGTATCGGGCCGTACCATGGGTCGACGATGCCGTCTCCCCAGTCAACTTCGTATGAGAGACTCTGGTTCTCAGAATCGGTGGCAACGGCGGTATAGTTATACAGTATCTCTATTTCGCCTTGGGTCGGGCCACTGATCACGGGTGCATTTGGGAAGTGGTTCACAATGGTAGTAAAAAACCAGTGGGATCCTTTAGTGTAACCATCATAATCATCATGAGCAATGATTCTCCAATAGTACTTGGTGGCGCATGAGAGTGGCGCCGAGCGGAAGGTCGTCGAGGTTTGATTAATACTGACGAGTGGTGGAGGTGTCGTCGTACCGAGATAGACATCATAAAGAACAGGGTCTCCATCCCCATCTGTACAAGCTGACCAAGCGAGGATGGGGGTCAGGTTGACGTTGGCGGCTCCCAAGGGTGGACTTGAGTATTCCGGTATACTAGGAGCTTTGTTTGGATTGGTTCTGAAATGCCACTGGAATCCTTCTGCGAATTCACCATGACTATCCCAGGTGTCAATCCTCCAGTAGTAATAGCAGTAGGAATGCAGCCTTGGAAGGTCGTAGGTAGCTGCGGATTGGTTATTACTCAGCAGTGGTGGTGGAGATGTATTACCGAAGTAGACGTCGAAGGTGAGGTTTTCCCCGATATTAGGATCGTTGCCGACCCAGGAGAGATCAGTGTTGCCTGGGAGATCCAGGTGACCGTCTTCTGGGTAGGGATTGCTGGCTGGTAAGGGCGGAAAGTTGATGTCAACGTCAACGAGGAGGTACGGGTGGTTGATTTCATCTTCTTTAGAAAGGAAAACAGCGTAAGGGAGCTCGCCGGTCCCGGAAGTCTCATCGGCGATGATCCACCCATAGTTTTCAAAGGTCTCATTGAGAAAAGCTTGGACGTCGCTGGTGACATTCCAATCAATCCACTGGCCGGTTTCGTTCGGACAGTAGGCGCAGTCCGTGACGACTGCAGTAATGTTAGGCTGGTTGTTCCAGCAGACAGTCTCTTCGTTCCAGGGTTCGGTGAGACGGTAGATGGTATAAGGCCTGCCCGCAGGATTACCGTAATTAGGGTTGTAGTAGTAAAAGTAAAGATAGATATGAGCATAGTGGATTTGAGTGCCAATTGGAATATCTGAAAGGTTGAATTGTATAAGGGTACGGATGTCGTAATTAATATCGCTTCCATTCCGCAACCCAACTCGTGAGGAAAAACCGAAGATCTGGGCCGGCGAGTTGCTACTAATATAGGTGTCGTCGCTAGGTGGGAGTTCAACAGTGGATTGCTCCTCAGGAGCGATGGCATATGCAGCGTTGACATTGAGCAGGAAGACGAGGGATAAGACGATGAATGCTATGTTTTGTCGCTTTGACATGATCATATCCTTCAGGATTTTACTATTTTTATTTTCTTCTTTTGTTTTTCGTTACATCTTAATTTTTCTATTATGTAAAATATTGGAGGAATTGTCTGAGGGCAGAAAAGGCATATGAGAACCTGATCAATAGCCTTGCCATAAATCCGTCATGCATAATACCTGTGTTGAGCGGTGTCGTGAGGCTGACAGGGATTTTATAGAAGTCACTGGCATTGTCTGAGTTGACGACAATGACTTGACCTTGGAATGCTTTGTCTTTAATGTCGGGGGCGATGACACTGACATTCACCGTTACCGGTCCATTTTGAGGGATAAGATTCATGCCCGAAGAGGGGGAGAACGTCCAGGTGCCCCAGTCAGGAAACGAAGCTATGGTCCAGTTCAGCAGCGAGTCTGGCTCTCCGACGTTCATAACCTGGAAGTTTCCAGTGATTGTTTCACCTGGTTTAACATCAGACCAGGCAAATGACCCCCTACAATCCAAATCAGCCCTCTGCGGTACATGGTATCCAAAAAGATAGAACGCCATGTCACCATAGCCCTCAATAGTCCAATAAGGGGTACCTAATAAGGGGAATCCTTGCACAGGCTCATGGAGCTGATCAGGATTAGGACCATTTGTCCCCCAACCCCATTGTGGAAAGATGGGAAATACCGCTTGTATTGCAATCCAATACTTGGTATTAGCCATAGCAGTGAACCCAATGGGCAAGAAAACATCATATTCGAACCAACTATTATAAGAACCAACGAGAGTCCCAATCACTTGAGGTATGAAATACACTGCTAGTGCAGTCGAGGTTGGGTCCTCCATGCCTGCGCCTGTGGGCATGTTCCCTGTCCCATCATCTGCGTAGAAGATGATGTTAAAATCACAAGGATTTGGCCATGGCGGATCACCACCAAAAAATACGCCCCACCAATGCACTCCAGTCACTTGACAATCATTCTCTAACAAAAAATCATCAGCCACTTGACAATTTAGCGGATATACAGAATCCAACTGTGAGGCGAGAGCGTTAGAATAATAGTTATACCCATAATTGTTCCAAACAATGGAATCCGACTTTTTTCCTAGAGGGAAGAAAGAACAGACAGATTTGTTAAAAACCATGGAACCTGAAAAACCTGAGTTTTGAACCTGATCGTTGTCATTAGATGCAATGACAACAGTTGAATTGATACTTGGTGCAAAAAAGACACTTACGAACAAAAGGATAATTCCAGCCGTCAAACCTTTTCTAAATAAATGATTTCTACTGATGTATTTCCCCCATTATCATATTTTATAACAATGTTCTCCTATAAAAAGAATATCCTCCCCTTGAGGGAAAGCAGTGATACTGTTTTAATATTTAACATTCTTTTAGATAATTATTACCATGCTAAAAAATAACAGAGGGCCCGAACCGTGCTCGTGTTCCAAAGGTTCAAAAAATATTTTATCCTCCAAGACAGCCCTATGTTTTAATATGTTAACATTTATCATAATATTAGTAATTTAGATAGTGAGGACGAAGTGACACGGATTACAGACAAAATAAGAAAAGAAAAGATAGAGTGAGGGTTTAGTATCCCATCAGTTGTCGGAGGATTGGGAATGCATGAGGGAATCGCTCGAAGATTTTTATCCAGAATTGCGTGAAAGGGTGAGTATCGGAATGCAGCAATGCAATTGAAGGCATGCTCAGGTCATTTCCAATTCTAGAAACATTTATTGCTATTGGTTTCGTCGCCTCAGTGACATGAGCTGATATCCGATATACATGATCTGGATTCGATGGGGACTCACCATCAATTAACACTCTGTTTTCATCATTCCAATCAGTTAAAATAGGAGCTGTGGTCGGTAAATCAGTGCTGGAGAGAGCGGCTGCTGTTGAATCCTGAAGAGCCCATTCGATATGAGTTACTAACAAGCCGTTTGAGAGGGGGAGATAGTTTTCGCTGGCTATTCCATAAATATCGAATGGAGGATATCCTCCAATTGCAATGTCGTTCCCTATAAGGATATTAAAATCAATAGCGTTTGGATCTGGTTTAAAGACAAAACCACCAGCGTTCACCTCAAACCCGCATGGTGGGGATGAGAATCGATACGATCCTGTATTCGGGTCAGGATTTGTATCCGATGCTGTGGTGTCATAAACATATTTTCCAGTAATTGTGTCATTCGCATGAATCGAGCCACCTAAGAGATTGTGCGGGTCACTAACATATGTGACTTCTGCAACGATTTTGATGCCAATAAGAGTTGAAGCAGCTGGTAAAGCGTTATGACTATTCACAGCACCCACGATGGGTAGAACAGCGACAATCATCAGCATACAGATAGATAATCCACCAATTTTTCGTTTCATATGTTTCTTCCCCCTTTGTTAAAATAGGTTACGATTTAATATCCTCTCCATTCATTTAAATGTTTGGAAACAATAAAAATCAAAAAAGAGAGTAAGGGAAGTAATAATATGGATTCTAAGGTGAAATAATGATATTTTCTTATATTAAATA
>Ga0209287_10000121_pt1 | contig 49710 bp, 41 predicted proteins | sample PPLLak3cmMay2015_2_FD_187255 | JGI IMG/M metagenome (GOLD analysis project Ga0209287, IMG submission 187255) | Freshwater sediment microbial communities from Prairie Pothole Lake near Jamestown, North Dakota, USA - PPLs Lake P8 Core (1) Depth... | ecosystem: Environmental > Aquatic > Freshwater... | reverse complement strand
GTGAAGAAAACGGAAGAAAATCTTTTATAAATCATTAAATGGGAAGAAGACTCGGAAGAAAATCTAAGAAGATAAATCGGTACTTTCAAACCGCTGAAGAATATGCATTTTCAGATTGACGCTGACACATTGAACGAAATTCAAATCTTCTATTCCCGATTACGGAAATATAATGTTCCATAATCAAAAAAAATCTATAGAGATCGAGGAATCCTTTTTTTTGCAATTTCTTTTTAAGATGATCGGGTATTACAAAAACTTGAAGATCTTCACTTAAAGTCCATGACAAATCCGAATTAACCAATTCTGTCATCATAAGTGAATAAATATCATTTATTTTAGAGATTATATTTTTAATGCATAAACGCACAGAACGATAATTTACAGGTAGTTCCGGATATTTTATATCGATGATGTTACTCAGAGACCGAGCTGTTGTTATATAAGTTTCAATAATGGGAGATATTACCTGAATGCAATAGGGCTTATATCTTGTCAAAAAGGGGGGAGGTAAGAAAAAGTCTTTTTACATTTTTTACATTGAAACCTCTGAATAGGGATCAAGTATCTTTTGGCTTCAGTGTCTATAGCGCGTCTGAAATAATAACCGTATTTTATTGTTTTCACATGCTCTTTACAATGAGGGCAGTTAAGAGAAGGGAAAACCAGATTATAAAAATTATGGAGGTATCCCTGGATGCTGAACAGATTTAATGATGATAGAAAGATATCCATAATTTGATCAATGCAAAAAAGGATTCTGTTAAGACTGATCTCAAAGACTGTAAAAAAATCTTTGTAAATGGAAAAAACTTCATACCGTCTCTAAAGTGAACCTGCCCTCATACATAACAGCCAACTGAGATATTGTCAAAGCCCAGTTAGAAAGGGGCATCGACCATTTTTTCATCACATCCTAAATCGCCAGATATAATATCTTAGTCAACGCCTCATCATTTGGGAAAACCGTCCGGTTTTTCGTCACTTTACGCAGCTGCCGGTGTTCGATGGGGTTGCAGATACCAAAAGGGTTAATCATCGGAACCTCCTAGGATCGATTCCACCCGTTCCATCACCTTCAATCCGCTCTTTTCCATCCTTGAAAAGGCAAACCACTTTTTACCCAAGTCCTTGAGTGACGCGCCGAGGTGATAGACGGTTTCGCCGTCCAGAATCAGAAAGCGGTCGTGACTATCGGCGAACTCATGAATCGTGATCGGCGGATACTGGGCGTTATGCTTTTTCAGGTCCTGGGCGAACTGTTTGCTGATGAACTTGCTGAAAATGATAGCGTTGACTTCCCTGGGGCGTTTGGCCAGTTGCATCAGCACAGTATCGTCCACGTAGTTATCGATAAGGACAATGGATTTTTTCGCCTGCCGCAGCAGGTCATTGACAAACACATAGGCGTCGAAGATCTGGCCGTCAAAAAAGATGCCCTGAGTCGGGGTCGGACTTTTACTTTCGAGAGCATCGAACACCTTTTCGAATTGGGCGTTAGTCCTTATTTCATAGCCGATCTGCCGTTTTTCCAGCGAATCCATGCGTTGGAGCAGGCCGCCGCTGGCCGCCAGATAGCGGCGCATGGTGACAAAAGCGTTGATGATATGGATGCTGATCTGGATGGCGGTTTTGCTGCGCAGCACCGCCGAAAGCATAGCCACTCCTTGCTCGGTGAAGGCGTAGGGGCGCGTTGACGAGTGTTTAAGGTTTTTGAACCGGTCACAATTTGTGACCAGTTCCTCCTTTTCGGCTTCAGAGAGCTGGAAACGAAACGTATCAGGGAAACGAGCGATGTTTCGTTTGACGGCCTGATTGAGAACCTTGGTCTCGACACCATAAAGTGCGGCAAGGTCGGCATCAACTATGACCTGAACATCCCGAAACACACAAATCAGCTGACGAACGTTATCTTCCCGGACGGCAACAGATAGATTTTTATTTTCACTCCCCATAAATCAGTACCTCCAGATTCTTATATTAAGGTGAAAGCAAAAAACCTTCCTTATTAAGCATTTGTTATTTGAATAAACTTTGATTCTTGCTTTCTCTTTTCTTTTACCTTTATGTACTCCTCAAATCTCTTAACGGCTTCCTGAAGCATATTTTTATCGGCGTGAATATATCTTTCTGTAATATTCCCTGATCGGGTAGAATGACCCATTAAACGCTTAACCAGTTGCAATGAAATCCCGGCAGCTATAAGGTGTGAGGCATAGCAATGCCGTAGGCTATGAAAGACAAATTTTTCACGTCTGTCCGTTATGCCATCATTGATATGAAGATCAACAAGGCCTCTGTCAAATGAATTGGAGACCTCCATTTTTATTTCTTCGCTGCCTTCCTTTACTCGATATTTCTTCCTGAAGATTAAATCTTCTGGTTTCCCAGCCTTCATGCCCTTAAACATCTCCCGAACCTGTGTCGTCATGTACGCTGTACGGCTGCCTGCCTTAGCATCCAGGATGTTCAATATTCCTTCTTCCGTATTGACATTCGACCATCTTAAAGCAAAGATTTCCCCTGCTCTTAGGCCGCATTGCCAGCCTAACAAGCTGATGTCATGAAGCTGCTGGCTTCGGTCTTTCAGGTTCGCTAATAGGTCGAAAAGCTGTTGAGGTGACAGGAACCGCATACGCGCATTGTCCGGCTTTATTTTTTTCATCTCTGTTTTGAAAGGCCAATCAGTATAAGCATAACCCGAGATCCGGGCCTGATTCCAAACCTGGCGCGATTGAGCAAGCACATATTGAATGGTCCGCATTGCCTTGCCTTCCTCGATCATGTCCTTCCGTATCTTCTGGAAATGAAGAATTGTAATCTTATTGAAGGGTAAAGAGCCGATAACCGGATCAAGCCATTTCTTGAAATATGATTTTTCAGTATCAATAACTTTTGGTTTCTTTACCTGCGCCGGAAGATAGTGCTTCTCCCAATACTGCGCAAATGAAATTAGATCCTTTGAAGCCTTTGCCGCTGCAGCCTCCTCCGCGTCTCTGCGCTTTTGTTCGATTGCGCGCTTCTCTTTTAGGGATTGATACCCCTCCCCTAATCGGATATGGTCTTTAATTACGGCAAGCTCTTTTAATGCCTTCTTTGCTGTCATACCTTCGCTGGCCCAGCCGCAGCCCTCTTCCCTGCGTTTCCCGTTCAATGAGTAATAGATATAAAAATATTGGTCCTTTTCCTTAACAACTCCACCACATAAACGGGTAGGATGCTCGATCCATCTTAAACCAGGGGCATCCTTCAGGGAAAAATATTTGCCTTTTCCTTTTATCACGGCTGATTTTTTCATGGATTCCTCCTTAAATATGGCTCAAAAAGAGACCTTCGGACTCGTGTTTTTTACCCACTCATTACCCACGTCTAAAAAGTTACCCATAGTTTACCCACGGTTTTAAAATTATGTCAAGTGATAATTTAAGAAGATAGATGAAATGTTAATATCCTTTATTGGTAAGGCTCTCAAGATTTCAAACAAGAAGATATGATTTTTTATGATGATAAATGAAAGTACAAAAATGCATGTAATATCGGACTGTCACGCCGGAGGTCGCGAGTTCGAGCCTCGTCGTCCCCGCCAAACATATCAAGCCTGTCTCAAACGAGATGGGCTTTTTTATTGAGTGGCAGGCATTCTAACCATAGAGATATCTCATGCCCTATTACGCCTACATACTGAAAAGCGAACATACCGGCAAATATTATATAGGCTCTACAAGCAATTTAGAAGATCGTCTTAAACGACATAATGAGGGCCGTTCAAAATATACAAAAAGCGGCATACCATGGGAGTTGCTCTACAGTGAGCAACATCTTAACCGTTCAAGTGCTATTAGGCGAGAAAAAACAAATCAAATGTAAAAAGAGCAAAGAATTTATAGAGGCCTTGATTCGAACGTCCCGCTGACCTTCGCGGGAAGGTCGTCCCGTAGACTTCTACGGGATCGTCCCCGCCATAAATATCAAGGACTTAGCCAGTTATGGCAGGTCCTTTTTTTGTTTCCACTACCGGAACAGCGGTAAGGGCTGGCCTGCCGTCTCAAAATTAAAGAGGCCGAACATCCCCTCAAGGATGTTCGGCCTAATTAGAATTCGTTTTCGTGATGTTAGAAATGTAAGTTAGGTTGAGAGTTGAATTACCAACACGTCCTACAAACATTGTTCAACATGATATCAAAATATTGTGGTCTTGTCAAGGGTTTTGCTGCATATTGTTATTAAAACACATCAGACCTGGGATGCCACAAAGTATGCACTGCGCAGGGTCTTCTGCAAATTGCCGGCCTGGCCGCTGCAGCCCCCCAGCAGAAGGAACTTGCCCGCGCTGCCTGCGAAATTCATGGCCTCATCCATCCTGGGCCTAAGCCCGGCATAGACTACCACGCTGTCTGCCGGGATTAATTGCCGGCAAGGCTTTCAATGCCTCGCCGTTCCAGCAGCGTCCCCTGCATCTGGTACAGGTTAATCAATGCATCGAGGTAGCTCACCATGGCCCCTGATTCATCAAGCTTTGCCGCAGTAAAATTGCGCTGCGCCTGCAACACGAGAAAATTGGTTGATTTCCCGACGCGGAATTTTTCCAGTTCGGCATCCATATTTTTCTGCTGCAGCTCACGGGTCACCCTGGTTGCCTCTATCATCTGCCTGGACCTGAGCGCCTCTATATAGGCGGACCTGACGTCCAGTTCCACGAGCTTTTCCATGTTCTTCAGGGACAGCTCCATCTGCTCCATGGATTTCAATGATTTGTTATATCTTGCCTTCGCCTTTCGATTGGATATAGGCAAGGTAAAGGTGAGACCGGAGCTCAGGCTGGAATAGGGGCTTCCCGGGTCCGGCGTTGCATCGCTGAAGGACTCGGCATAGGAGCTCTTGCCGTAGGTAAGGAAAAAGTCCAGGCGCGGCAGCAGGCCGTTTTTGGTCTGTTGAATCTCCAGCTCCCCCTTCTCCATGGACAGCCTTGCCTGTTGAAGATCAGACCTGTACTTCAGTCCCAGTTCCTCATGTACGGCAACCGCATCCATAGCATCCTCCGGAACAAATGGTTTATCCGTAGCAACAGGGGTCATGGACCACATATCCTCTCCCTGCGGATTCAGCAGATAGAGGAACTGTAACCGGGCCTTTTCATAGCTGCCCTGTGCATCGATAAGGGCCTCTCGCCGCGATGCCGCCTCGGCATTTACCGCGGCGAGTTCTATCTCCGCAAGCTTTCCAACCGCCACGCGCTCAATTGATTCATTAAGCTGCCGCTCCGCCAGGGCGAGGGACTCCTTTTGGATGGATATCTTCTCCCCTGCAAGGTAAAGACTCCAGTAAGCCTTTTCAACTCTGGAGACAAGGTTCTCGGCAACAGCCCTTAGTTCGGCCTGTGAAATATCCACGTCTATCTTTGCCTTTCTGAGACTTGCAAGGTTTGCCCCCGTACCGAATCCCTGCAACAGGGATTGGGTAAGGCTTATCTCAAGATTGCCTGCGGCCTGATCGGTATAAAGGCTTGAAACAGAACCGGTCATATTGGAGTTAACACTTAAGGATGTTCCTGTAGGGAGGGTCTCAGAGATGCCCAGACTTATCCTGGAACGTTCCGTGGTAAGTTGAAGAGGTTCCGGCCTGGTCCCAAGCTGCGCCTCGGTTTTCATCTTGCTCCGGTTGGCTGAGATGCTGACCTCTGGATCAAACTCCGAGCGCTGCTCTTCCACGGATGTGGAAATGATCTGCGACTGAATGCGTTTAATCGTGACAGTCGGATTATTTTCCAGCGCCTTTAATATGGAATCCTGAACGCTTACACTAAAAACCTGCCCGGAGGATAGGTCCTTGAATATATCTTCGGATGTGTCTTTATTTTGTTCGGCCTGCGAATTGGCAGAGAAAAATATCAGGAAGATAAAAGATAACCTGACAATAAAGCGTTTTAAACTTATATCATTAAATGCAAATGGTTTCATTGTGTCACCGCAATATTTTTAGGTTTATGTTTCCAGTTGAAATATGAATAAACCACGGGGATGAGCACCAGGGTTATCAGCGTGGAACTGAGGAGTCCTCCTATAACTACACGCGCCATGGGCACCTGTGTCTCGCCTCCTTCTCCAAGACCTAATGAAAGGGGCAGCATGCCGAGGACAGTGGCAAGGGTCGTCATGACAATGGGACGCAGCCGCCTTGCACCTCCCAGCCTGATGGCCTCAAAGAGCTCCATCCCATGAATATGTATCAACTGGTTTGTATAATCAACCAGGAGTATGGCATTTTTAACAACAATCCCGGCCATGATAATGGCCCCGATAAATGCATACATACTGAAGGTTGTGTCGGTAAGGATCATAACGACCGTGACCCCTATCAGTGCCATGGGAATGGAAAATAGGATTATAAACGGGTCCTTGAAGGATTCGTACTGCCCGGCCAGGACCATGTAGATAAGGACTATGGCCATGATACACCCTATTAAAAGTTCCCTAAAGGACTCCTGCTGTTCTTCATAATCGGAGCCGAACTGGACGGAGAAATCCTTGGGGATAGGCAATGAACGCAGCCCGCTTCTTATATCCGAAATTACGGACCCCATATCCCTTCCCGTGAAATTGGCCCTGATGGAGATTATCCTTTCCTGGTCCTTCCTCTCTATCTGAGTAGGCCCTTCCTGGGATTCCGAAACGATAACATTCCTCAGTACCACGGGCTTGCCAAGGTTATTGATGACGGTAAGGTCAAACAGGTCCGACAGTTCGGTCCTGTCCTCTTCACTCAGCCTCACAAGTATTTTGTACTCATTCCCGCTTTCGCGCAGATAGGATGCGGTCGACCCGCTGACCGCTGTTTCAAGTGCCCTGCCGATAAGAGAAATAGTCAAGCCCATGTCGGCGGCCTTCCTCCGGTCAATCCTCAGGATCTGTTCAGGCCTTCCCTCATCGCGGCTGATGTTTGTATCGGTAATTCCGGGGACCGCTTGCACTATTTCATTTACCTTTATGGCGAGCTCCTTCGCGGTGTCAAGGTCGTATCCGCGCACCTCCACGCTTATGCTGTCCGTGTTTGAGGCACTCATCCTGAGCATAAAATTCGTGCTCTGTCTTGCCGTGACTGTCACCCCGGGGATATTGCTAAGAACCCGGCGCAGGTCATTGGCCACATCCTCGCTGCTGCGTGTGCGCTCATCCTTGGGGACAAGATAGATGTTGATGGTGGAGGAATTGCTGCCGGAGGAGCGCCACCCGCCGCCGCCTATATTCGAGAGCATGGATGTCATCTCGGGCACCTTTTTTCGGATGATCTCTTCGGCCTGCAGGGTGACCTTATCCATCGGCTCCAGTGTTGTCCCTACCGCCATCTCGAGACTGACGCTAACCTGGCCTTCGTCGCTTGTAGGCATCAATTCAACCCCTATAAAGCGCACCAGGAAGACTGAAAAGACAAAAAGTCCCGCAGTCACAAGAAGAACGGTTTTGCGATGGTCAAGCGCCCATTTCAGAAAGGCGCTGTAATATTGTTCCACCTTCTTGAATCCGGCTTCGCTGAATGAATAAAACCTGTGCAGGATGTTTTCTCCATCATAGTGTTCCGCAGGGGTGTAGTGAAGAAAACGCGAGGCAAGCATGGGCACAAGACTGAGAGCTACGAAAAGGGAACACATGAGGGAAAAGCACACGACAGCGGCCATCTGCTGGTATATGATGCCTGACATCCCCTGTATGAAGACAACGGGGATAAAAACAACCAGGGTTGTAAGCGTGCTCGCCACTACCGCGGCAACGACCTCTGAGGTGCCGGTTATCGTGCTGTCAATGGGATTCAGGCCCGCTTCACGATGACGATAGATATTTTCAAGAACTACGATGGAATCGTCCACAAGCATCCCGATCCCCAGGGCAAGGCCTCCGAAAGTCATAATGTTGAGGGTAAAACCGCCGAAATATAAAAGGGCAAATGTGGCGATTATGGAGATCGGTATGGCGGTTGAGATTATAAACGTGCTGGATATATTCCTTAACATCAGAAACAGAATCAACACGGCAAGCACCCCCCCGATTATGGCCGAGAACCCTACATCATTGATGGATTGTTCTATGTACTTCGATTGATCCATCATGGTAAAGATCTTAATCTGAGGGAGGTCAAGGTTGATTTTTTCTATCTCTGCCTTTATGGCCTGAGCGACCTCAACGGTATTTGACCCTGACTGTTTATATATCTGGAGGTTCAGGCCTTCTTCGCCGTTGATACGGCTCAGGTTGGTGATCTCCTGCCATGAATCTTCTACCTCTGCGATATCTCCTACCCTGATCGGCGTGCCGTCTTTGATAGCCACCACGGTCTCGCTGATATCGTTTAATGAACTGAATTCCCCCTGGGTCCGGATAAGTATATCCGAGTTGCCCTTTTTATAGGTGCCTGCCGGGACATTCAGATTTTCATTGTTCAGGGCGGTAATAACGGTCTGCGGCGATATGCCCAGGGCCTTGAGTTTTGCGGCCTTGAGGTTTACATGTAACTCCCTGGCCAACCCTCCCCTTATACTTGTAGATGCAACCCCATTAACCCTTTCCAGCCGGTATTGCACCTGATCTTCTATCACCTGGCGCAGATCCAGGAGATTCATGTTGCTTGAAACGCCCAGATAGAGTATGGGCATCGAGTTCACATCGAATTTCATAATGTTCGGACGATCGACATCATCAGGCAGGGAGCGGGAGACGCGGTCTATACGTTCACGGACATCGTTTGTTGCGACATCCAAATCCGTGCCCCATTCAAAGGAAACGCTGACTCTGCTGCTTCCTTCAGATGAGGTTGAGGATATCTCTTCCACCCCCTGGACTGCGGCCAGGGACTCTTCCAGGGGTCGTGTTATAAGCTCCTCTATCTCCAGTGGACCCACATTGCCGTAGCTGGCGGATACGGTTACCGTGGGGTATTCAACCGACGGCATAAAATCAATGGAGAGCCTCTGGAATGAGACTGCGCCGATAAGTATTATTATTAAAAAAATTATAGTAGTAAGAACAGGTCTGTTTACGGAGGCTTTTGCAATCATAGCCCTCTCCCCCTGTTAGGCTCCGATGCCTCGCCTGCAGGTTGAACGGGGGCCGCATCACCGGATTCATCGTTTGAAGAAACATAGCCGCCGTCCTGAAGGAGGTGCTGTCCGAGGGTTACCACCGGGCCTTTTATCTCGGGAGAAATAATCTCGGTTTCTGTCCCTGTGGAAATCCCTGTCTCGACGGCATAATGCCTGGCGATCTTTTTTTCCGAGGCCGGATCTTTTTCAACAACAAAGATGCCTTCCTTGCCGCTGCTCTTTACTATAGCTTCAGTGGGGATCACCTGGGCAGCCTCTTTTTCCTGCAGGACGACGCTTACTATGGCAAACATGCCCGGTTTCAAAAATCGCTCTTTATTCTCGACCTCCACCTCAACCTTTGCGACCCTGGATGCCTCTTCAAGGACCGGGGCGATACGGGCAACCTTTCCTGTAAATGTATTTTCAGGAAAGGCATCCACCTTAACTTCGGCAGACTGGCCGACCTTGATGCGGCCATAGTCCTTTTCAATAATGGTAGCCTGTATAATAACCGAATCAATCCCGATTATTGAAACGATAGAAGAATTAGGGGAAAGGAGGCTTCCTTCATCCACATACCTCTCGCCTATAAAACCCGGTTCGGAAACGGCAAGTATCGTATAGTTCAGGCGGATTTCAGCGGATTTGAGGGCAGCCTCACGCTGCTGAACCTGTGCCCTGGCAAGTTCCAGCCGTGATTTCTGGGCGACATAGCTGGTTGATGCGGTATCCAGTTCCGATGAAGAGGCAATCCCCTTTTCCTGAAGAGAACGCGCCCTGTCGAGTTCCTGCTTTGCCAGCTCGAACTGGCTTTCCGATTCGGCAAGGGACGCCTTGGCAATCTTGAGGTTTGCCTCAGCCTCAAGGACCGCCTGCTGATACTCTGCATCATCAAGACGTGCTATAATCTCACCCTTGTTAACCCAGTCGCCTATCCTCCTTGTGATCTTCACTACCCTTCCTGATACCTTTGGGGAGATGATGTATTGGTAAGCCGGGTCGACAGTGCCGGTGAATTCCCTGATCTCCTTTATGGCTTTAATGCTTACATTCGATGTTTCTACAGCTACAGTTTGTCCCTGTCCCATCCCCGGCATCCCGAATTGTTCGGATTTGGTCATTAAAGAGATGATGCGCCACCCGAGAAAAACCAGGAAAATTACACCTATTGTTATAAGAACTGTTTTTTTCATTTTTTCCCCTTGCCGATAATTATGCCTTTATGATTGAGCCCGATAAAAGAATATATAAGAAGTCTAACAACTTTTCAAACGGATTTAAATTTGTTTTACATTGTCCACCATTTATTCATAATTAATAAAATATACTATCCTCTTTTTATAAATACGGCGCAGACAATCAATCCTCAGCCCTCAACCGAAGGAAATATTTATTGCGCATGATAACCCCGCCGCTTGCGGTGCGGGGCTTCATTTTACCCCGGATACTTTTCAGCCGATGTTGATGAAAATATGGCCATTGACAAACCCATGGATAATAAATAAGATACAGCAAGGTTTACATCGAATAACTGATAGAAATATATGTAAAAATAATGATTAAATGTCTAAATCCGATTTGCAGAATACCCGTATAGAAAACAAATTGCCTGTGGCCAGGGAAGGGCTGCCCTTTATAATCCCGGGGCTTGTCGTCACAATCCTTCTTTTTTACTGGGAGGTTTACCCGGTAGCAATACTACTGGGCTTGATAACCCTTTTCACACTCTGGTTTTTCAGGGACCCTGAACGTGTAAGCCTTGCCGGGGAAGACGCCGTGCTTTCTCCCGCCGACGGGACGATCATCGACATCAGGCAACTTGAGGGCGTCAATAACATCACCGGCAGGCCGGCATTAAAGATAAGCATATTCATGTCGGTTTTTAATGTCCATGTGAACCGGATACCGGTAAAGGGAAGGATATCAGGGACAACATATAATCCCGGCAAATTCTTTTCGGCGAACCTGGATAAGGCCTCCGAACAGAATGAAAACAACTGCGTTGCCCTTGATGCATGGAATGGCCAAAGGGTAGTCTTCGTTCAGATCGCGGGATTGATTGCCAGGCGGATCGCCTGCTGGATTAGAGAAGGGGATCAGGTTAACGCGGGACAAAGGTTCGGACTTATAAGGTTCGGATCAAGGGTGGATATATATCTGCCCCCGGGAACCAGGACAGAGGCCCGGATAAAGGAGAGGGTAAGGGCGGGTGAATCTATAATAGGATATTTGCCATGAAACAAAAAAGAAAAAAAAGGGACAACAGCATAGACAAAAAGGGAATTTATATCCTGCCTAATCTGTTTACATCTGCGAGCCTTTTCAGCGGATTTTATGCCATCATTGCATCCATCCAGGGGCGATATGAGGCGGCTGCCATAGCGATCATCATTTCTGCTGTGCTGGACTCCCTTGACGGCAGGGTCGCGCGATTAACCGGGACCGCCAGTCACTTCGGGGTTGAATATGATTCGCTTTCAGACCTTGTCGCATTCGGCGTAGCCCCGGCTATCCTTGCCTTTCTGTGGGCATTGGAGCCGTTCAAGCGTCTTGGATGGCTTGCGGCATGCCTGTATGTAATCTGCGGGGCACTGCGGCTTGCCAGGTTTAACGTGGAAAAGAATTCATCAGACAGCACCTTCTTCAAAGGGCTGCCGATCCCTGCCGCGGCCATATGCATTTCCTCCATGGTCCTGTTCGCCAGTGACATCAGCAGCCTGTCTGAAATGAAACATAATATAATCATTTTTATGATCTATTTCCTCTCCTTTCTCATGGTCAGTTCCCTGCGCTATTACAGCTTCAAGGAATTCAACATAAGAAATCAGAACCCCTTTAACGTCCTGGTAGCCATAATTTTAATCTGCATTGTTATTGCCTACAGGCCCAATGTCCTTCTCTTCCTTTTCTTTATACCATATGTGTTTTCCGGACCTATTGTTTCACTGTTCCATTTTTATAAAAAACCGGTTGCTGAAGGTGATTCTTTTCATGCACCTCAGCAGGACCGCGATAGAAATAATAAGGATGAAGGATCAGTTGATCGGGGGATCAGCAGGTAACGCCCGATGAAGATTACCGGCGGCAGGTCAAGGGGTAAGATCCTCGCATCCCTTAAAGGGATGGAAATACGGCCCACCTCCAGCAAGGTCCGGGAGGCGATCTTTAATATTCTGGGCCAGGATATGACCGGCATCAGGGTTCTTGACCTCTTTGCAGGAACCGGCATATTAGGAATCGAGGCGTTGAGCCGCGGGGCAGAAGGGGCAATATTTGTAGACTGGGCGGAACCGTCGATAAACATAATCAATAAAAACCTGGCATCATGCGGATACAAAGACATATGCAGGGTTCTGAAGAGAGATATATTAAAGGGACCGGATTTCCGCTTCCTGCCCCTGAAGGAGGAAATTGATCTCGTATTTGTCGATCCGCCCTACAGGAAAGGGATTATTCCTCCTGTCCTTGCAGCCCTGTCCGGTTGCGGCATCCTGTCCGGGCAGTCCCTTGTAGTAACGGAGTCTTCAGAAAATGACGCCCTGCCCGAAAGGGCGGAAAACCTCCTTTTATCCGACACGAGGACATACGGGGAGACAAAGATAGACATTTATAAAAGAGAGCATTGAAATGAACCAGACCCTTGCAATTTATCCCGGCACATTTGATCCGCTTACAAACGGCCATCTGAGCATCCTCAACCGGTCTTTGAAGATATTCGACAGGCTTATTATCGCGATCCTTATAAACCCCAAGAAGACCCCGCTTTTTTCTCTTGAAGAGAGGATAGATATGATAAGGGAGGTCCTGGGCGACAAGGAAAATATTGAGGTGGATTCCTTTGAAGGGTTGCTTGTTGATTACGCGGTACAGAAGGGGGCAAACGTCATAGTGAGGGGGCTGAGGGCACTGTCGGATTTCGAGTTTGAATTCCAGCTGGCGCTTATGAATAGAAAGCTTAACAGGGATGTGCAGTCAGTGTTCCTGATGACGGATTATAAGTGGTTTTATACAAGCTCCACCATAATAAAGGAGGCCGCCAGCCTTAACGGAAACATCTCGGGACTTGTCCCCCCTATTGTCTGTCAAAGGCTCAAGGAAAAATACGGCTATAAAAAAGCTTGACACTATCAAGGTCATAATTCATCATCGGATTATATGCCTGGTCGGGGTTATGTTCCGGCTTTCGATTCAATCCCAATACGCCAAGAGAACAGGAGGAAAGGATGGCTTTAACCAAAGAGACAATGATAAACGATGTTTATAATGAAGTGGGCCTCAGCAAGACCAAATCACGCTCTGCTGTAGAGAACCTTTTCGAGATTATCAAGGGTGCCCTCGCCAAAGAAGAGGATGTCCTTGTAAGCGGTTTCGGAAAGTTTCTGGTAAGAAACAAAAAAGAGAGAAGGGGCAGGAATCCCCAGACAACCGAAGACCTTCAATTAAGGGCAAGAAAGGTCGTTGTGTTCAAGACATCAAGCGTAATCAGAATGAATATCAACGAATAATTCAGATCCTGAGGACGAAGGCCTCGGCAAAGCCCATGTTCTCTAATCTCTTCTGAAGCTCCCCCGCCCTGGCCAGTGTGGTTGACCTGGACACATGGACCCTGAAAAATACACGGCTGTCCTTGTCGGCATATTCCATGATGTTAACGTATTCAAAATCCGCCCTTAATCGTTCAGCAAGATTAAGGGCATTAGTCCTGTCCCTGAACGCGCCCACCTGCACGGTGAATTCACCTGTTTCAAAGTCCCTGAGATCCAGGACCGGCGAAGATCCGGTTTCTGACAGGGCATCCCCGAGTTCTTTGCCGAGCGCCACGACCTTAACATCAGCCAGGCCCGCATCAGCCATGCCTATTTCCCTGGCTGCGCCGTAGGAAAGGTCGATGATTCTGCCCTTTACAAAAGGCCCCCGGTCATTGATTCTTACAACAGCGCTTTTATTGTTTTCAAGGTTGACAACCTTTACATAGGTACCCAGAGGGAGTGTCTTGTGGGCTGCTGTCTTTTTATACATATCATATGTTTCCCCGCTGGATGTGGGCCTGCCGTGAAAGTCCTCCCCGTACCATGATGCCTTGCCGGTCTCAACAAATCCCATTGAATCAGGCAGGGGGTAGTAACGCTCACCATTGACAGTATAGCAATCGGCGGGGATTTTATCCGTATTTTCAATCCGGGCGGTTTTTTCTGAAGGTGCAGGCCCGACAACCTCCACATGAGGTCTCCCGCTGATGCAGGATGCCGTTATGAAGGGGATTGCCAGTATAAACAGGATGCGGGTTTTCATTTGCTCAGATTATTTCTACCTTTTTTCAGGAAATATATTGCCTATTGTCCGGATTGATGATCTCCTGCCGCTGTGAATTCTCAAGAACAATTGCTTCATCACAATCAGCTTGAAATGTTAACCGAAGATAGCTTAATACTTCCTTGAAATCCAGAAATATCTGTTTCCTTCTTTTAGCAGCACCGGAGTTCCTGCCTCTTCGGCTTTATTTATGTCTTTCAAAATATTAAAAAATATATTAATAACTGATTATTGTTGGCCTCTCTATAAATACTGGCGCCCTATTTTAATCGGCCCCGGTTTTATAGCATATTTGAATCAGCCATGGGACAAACGGCATCCATCGAGGTAGATAGTGCCCCAACAGACATCGCAAAAAATCAGGCTCAGCATGAGGCAGGCCATTGCCCTTCTCCTTCCTTACATAAAAGATCGCGTGGTGGCCCAGATCAAATCAGTCTGGCTTATAATTCTTTATCTGGTTTTCTTTCAGACATTCATACTGAAAATAGCAATCTTCGAGGCATCTGCAATCTCCATCGGCATAGGACTGGTTGTGGCGGGCCTTGCCCTGTTTATGGAAGGACTATTCCTGGGTCTCATGCGCCTCGGCTCCCTTATAGGCGGCGGCCTCCCCAAAAGATCCCCAATGATTGTTGTCCTGGGTTTCGGATTAGTCCTCGGATTTCTGGCAACCCTTGCCGAGCCCTCCATCCAGATCCTTCAGATGGCCGGAAAATCCGTTAAACCCTGGGAGGCGCCCCTCCTTTTTCTCCTTCTTAACAGGTACTCCAATTTTCTTGTATATGCTGTTGGAGCAGGCGTGGGCGCATCAGTGTGCCTGGGGATGCTCCGTTTTTACTTCAGCATATCGCTCAAGCCCTTTATTTATATATCTGTAGGGGTGCTTCTTCTGCTTACTTTCTGGGCATCTCTTGACCCTAATTTGAATAATATTATCGGGCTAGCCTGGGACTGCGGCGGGGTAACAACCGGCCCGGTCACAGTGCCGCTTGTCCTGGCGCTCGGAATCGGGATATCCAGGATGGTCGGGACAGCGGATTCAGGCGCTACCGGCTTCGGTGTCGTTACACTTGCATCCCTGCTTCCCGTTGCATCCGTTCTTGGACTCGGCATGTATTTCAGCGGTTCAGTTCCTCAACCCATGAGCGAAAAAGACTTCTTTAAGGCTGATAACAGATCCGGGATCGAAATGCTTTTTAAAGACAGGGAAGCCTTATCCGGGTATGTCCTGAAAGAGGCCGGTGCTGATGGCCGGCTGTCCTTTTTTGAGGGAGACAGCCGGAAGATAACACAATACATTGAGGAACTTGCAGGGTCCAGGGATAAGTCCCGGGCCGTTTTCGGAGATGAACCCTATGCCCTCGAGAAATGGGCGCTGACCCAGGGCACAGAAGAACAGACGACGGTTTTCGGTGACCTTAATAACATGCAGAAATTTGCGCTCACCTATTCCGAAAAAAATACGAGCCGGATAGATATCCTTGTCCTGATTAAAAAAAATTCCATCTCTGCCCTTAAGGCCATCGGCCTGCTGACCATCCCGCTTTTTCTGGTTCTATTTCTATTGCTCAGGGAATCATTGCCCTATCCGGATGAAATACTTCTCGGCATTTTTTTCTGCATATTAGGGTTTGCCACATTTAACATGGGCATAGAACTTGGTCTGGACAAACTGGGCAAGCAGGTTGGCGCCAAGTTGCCTTCCTCATTCAAGGCCATAGAGCTTACTGAAGAGAATAAAACAATCAATGATTTCGATCCGGGGCTGGTCCAGACGGCCGTTTCCGGGGGGGGAGAGAAACATCAATTTTTTTATGTTAAGGAAGATGGGAAAATCATAACCGTCCCATACAATCCGGACAATTTTGACCGGACTATGCGTCAGTATCAATATACGCCTGTCAAAGGGCCCCTTTTCGGATCGGGTTCAGCGGTAGCAGGCATCCTGGTTGTTATCCTGTTTGCCTTTATTATGGGGTATGGGGCTACGCTGGCGGAGCCTGCATTAAATGCCCTCGGGGCCACAGTGGAAGAGCTGACCGCAGGGACCTTTAAAAAGTCTCTTCTTATGCAGGCTGTTGCGGTGGGCGTTGGGGCAGGGATAGCTATAGGTGTCTTAAAAATAGTATTGTCAATCCCCCTTGTCTGGATTCTCCTTCCTTCATATGCCCTGCTGCTTATTATTACAAAATTATCAACCGAGGAATTCGTGAACATAGGGTGGGACAGCGCCGGCGTTACAACAGGCCCTATTACTGTCCCCCTTGTCCTCGCCATGGGTGTTGGACTCAGCGCCCAGGTCGGGGTGGTGGAGGGTTTCGGAATACTTGCTGCCGCCTCTGTGTATCCGATACTCACCGTCCTACTGCTGGGACTTTACGTCGACAGAAAAAGGCATGCTGCATTGGTTGAGGAATCTTCACCGGGCGACGTTCCAGGAGAGGAAAAACAAAATGAAGATCAATAAGCCAGTCTCTCTTATTACAGCCTATCTGCATAGAAATATCTCAAAGGGTGTCATTGATACCCTTAAGGATGTAGGCGTCCAGGACCTTTACCTGACTTCTTCACGGTCTCTTGTAATTGAAGTTAAAAAAGGGATTTTTTCCATACTGCCCGGAAGTGATCTTGCGCAGGATCCGACTGACACGATTTTCTTCCTGGCAAATCCTGATATGGAAGATAATCTTATAAGCCTTATTCTTGAGAAAGGCAGCCTGCATTTCCCCGGAAGAGGGTCCGTAATGGTCGAAGAGATCTTGCTGACCGAAGGGCATGAATTGTGCAGAGAAAACGAGATTAAACCTTTTCATATGCCTGCCCCGTCCTTCACATATCCGTGCACCGGGATATGCTGTATCGCCCGCAGGGGTCAGGGGAACCATATTGCCAGGATTTCGCTGGACACGGGCATCTGTGTGCCCTCTATACACTTTGGAATAGGCACCGGAGTCCGAGATAAAATGGGGATACTGCGGATTGCCATCCCTGCGGAAAAAGAAATAATCCATTCATTCACAACCCCCTATGAGGCAGACAGCATCATGGACATGATGATTGAGGCAGGACGGCTTGACCAGCCTGGAAGCGGCTTTATCTATTCCTATCCGGTTAAGAAGGGTTTAATAAACATGCGGGTGGCCAGAGGTGAACAGCGCCACCCCGCCAGTATAGAACAAATTATCTCCGCCCTTGACCATTTAAAGGGAAACATAGAGTGGCGGCAGCGAAAGCCTGGCATTGAGAAAAGATCTGTGCGGCAGAAGAGATATATAACCGGCCTGGTTGACATGCTCCTTCTGTGTGACGACGGAAAAGGGACAGAGCTGATAAAAGCGGCTATGTCCGCAGGTGCAGGGGGCGCAAATATAACAGGGCTGAGGCATATCCGTCCGCCAGACTCACCTCTGAGTGAAATCCCTCCGGCAAGGGACCTCTGTAGCATGGTGGTGCCGGAGGAGAGTGTGGAGGCCGTATCCATGACGCTTAAAAACGCCGGGGCTTTCACGGAACGATGTCATGGACAGATACACCTGCGCAAAATAATCAAGGCATTTACCTACATTGGCAAATAGCCTTCTGTAAGCGCCTGTTTTGATTCTCTTTCCAGCTTAAATACCCTCAAAGAAGTCCCCGCTTTTTATCCTGCTGCTTTACTATTGATTCATAGCTCCGCATGGATTTCCTGATTCAACATTTCACAATTTGCTTGACATGTGAAAATGGTTCGGTAATTATATTGTAGTTATAATGTGATTACATTTACGGTGTTTTCCGTCTTGCAATATTCATTAAAATAGAGAGTCATTATGAGGCTAAAAGACAAGGTAGCGATAGTTACAGGGAGCAGCCGCGGTGTGGGAAGGGCTATTGCAATAGCCTTCGCAAGGGAAGGGGCTAACGTTGTTGTGAATTATCCCCCTTTCGAACAACCGCCGGATGAAGTGGTTGAAAAAATAAAAACCTTCAAAAGCAGGGTTGTAGCAGTTAAGGCTGATATGACTAAAAAGGCTGAGATCGAAGGGCTTGTCCAGTCTGCAATAGATGAATTCGGAAGAATCGATATCCTTGTGAACAACGCCGGTTTTATCCGTCCGGCCATGTTGCTTAAAATGACAGAAGATGAATGGGATGATGTTGTCAATATCCATCTAAAGGGGGCATTCCTTTGTACACAGGCGGTTGCACAACACATGAAAGAACAGAATAGCGGGAAGATAATCAATGTCACTTCCGTTGCCGGGCTTGTGGGGACGGTAGGACAGATAAATTATAGCGCCGCCAAGGGCGGGGTTGTCAGTCTGACCAAATCCGCGGCCCGCGAACTTGCCCGTTACAATGTCTGCGTCAATGTCATATCCCTGGGCGTCGTGGCTACGGACATGACTGAAAAGATAAGGACTGATGAGAAACTTAGCGAGATATACATGAACCGGATCCTTTTAAAAAAATTCGCTGAGGCGGATGACATCACTCCGGCCTTCGTGTTTCTGGCCTCCGGCGAAAGTGATTATATAACCGGTCAGCTCCTTTGCGTTGACGGCGGTTACGGGATGATATAGCAGGTTTTTTATAAACAAATCTTCCAGGAAGGAGAGCAAATATGGCCCAAATACCCGATAAAATTAAGACATGGCAGATGGTTCAGCCCACAACATTCAACAAGGAGACAAAGGAATCCACACCAGGCGTGCTTCAAAAGACAGAGATACCCGTGCCCGAGTTAAAGGCGGGGGAGGTCCTTGTGGAGGTCGCGGGCTGCGGCGTGTGTCATACAGACCTGGGATACTTCTATGACGGAGTGCCCACCGTATCAAAACCCCCTTTAACGCTCGGCCATGAGATATCCGGGACAGTTGTTGCCGGAGATGCAGGATGGATCGGCAAGGAGGTAATAATCCCTGCTGTTATGCCCTGCAGGCAGTGCATCCTCTGCAAGACCGGCCGCGGAAACAGGTGCCTCAGCCAGAAGATGCCCGGAAACAGCATAGGCGTCTATGGTGGATTTTCCAGCCATATCCCTGTGCCAAGCATCGACCTGTGCGAGGTGAAGGGCCGCGGGAATATCCCATTGTCACACCTTGCAGTAGTGGCAGATGCAGCCACAACACCCTACCAGGCGGCGAAAAGGGCTGACCTGCAGCCGGGAGACAATGTAATAGTCATAGGCATAACGGGCGGGGTGGGCCAGTATGTAGGCCAGATGGCAAAGGCCCTTGGGGCTAAAACTGTTATAGGCATCGCCAGGAGCCAGGAAAAACTCGAGAGGGCCATGAAATTCGGCGCCGATTTTATCATAAACACAACCGGAAAAGACGCGAATGCCGTGTCCAAGGACTTCAGGGATCTCTGCAAGGCAAATGGCCTTCCCAACACAGGATGGAAGATATTCGAGGTCACAGGCGTAAAGCCCGGACAGGAGATTGCCTTGAACCTGCTGGGATTCACAGGCAAGCTTATAGTCGTAGGCTTCGGCCTTGCCAAGACGGAATATGCCCTTGGACGGATCATGGCCTTTGACGCCGAGATCATAGGCACCTGGGGCTGCCTGCCCGAATACTACCCGATCGTGCTTGACATGGTTCTGAAGGGGAGGATCAATATTGAGGATTTTGTAGAGACAAGGCCCATGAGCACAATAGCCGAGACATTTGCGGAGGCCCATAAGACGCCGCCAATGAAAAGGATAGTCTTAACACCTGACTTTTAAATATACTTTAATATTAACTGAGATGAAAAGGAGGTATTTATTATGGCTTTAGAGTGGATGCCCAGAGAGGACAGCAAAAAGGATCATTTATTACACAGTGATATGCATTGGGGTACAGAGGCTCCTTGCGTAGTTTATGAAAAAAAACCGGTCAAGGACCCGGCTGGCAACGTGGTGGAAGGCCTATACACGGCATGGATCAGGTTAAATAATCCGAAACAGTATAACTCCTACACCACCGAGATGGTTAAAGGCGTGATCGCAGGTTTCCAGAACGCCTCACTTGACAGGACCGTTGTGGCGGTAATCTTCACCGGCACGGGCCCCTACGCCTTCTGCACAGGCGGCAACACCAAGGAATACAGCGAATACTACAGCCGCAGGCCGGATGAATATGGCCAGTACATGGAGCTGTTCAACGGCATGGTGGACTCAATCCTCATGTGCAAGAAACCTGTCATATGCAGGGTAAACGGGATGAGGGTAGCCGGGGGGCAGGAGATCGGCATGGCATGCGATCTTGCCATTTCATCAGACCTGGCCATCTACGGACAGGCCGGCCCGAAACACGGATCAGCTCCTGTAGGCGGGGCGTCGGACTTTCTCCCGTGGTATCTCAGCATTGAAGACGCCATGTGGAACTGCGTCTCTTGCGAGATGTGGTCTGCTTACAAGATGAAGGCCAAAAACCTGATCAGCAAGGTGGTCCCTGTATTAAAGATCGATGGGAAATGGGTCCGCAATCCGACAATCATTACGGATAAGTATATCGAGGATGGCGAGATCGTCTATGGCGAATACCGGACAGGCGAGGCGGCAAAGGCGGGACGCGAAATCCTTAAACAGCATCAGGACAACGCCGATTTCGAGCTCCTGGACAAGGAATGCGACAGAATCGTATGGACCTTTACGAACCTGTTCCCGGGATGTCTGATTGAATCCATTGACAGTATCAGACAGAAGAAAAAATTCTTCTGGGACACCATGAAGAATGCCCACAGGCACTGGCTCGCGGCCAACATGGGCGGAGAGGCGTTCCTGGGATTCGGCGCCTTCAACACCAAGAAGATAACAGGCAAGGACACCATCGACTTCGTCAAGTTCCGGCAGAACATCTCCGAGTCGAAGGGCTGGGACATGGACATGTTTGCCGAGGTCATGGGCAAGCCGATCAGCAAATAAAGCATTCCATTAATATAATCGCATAAGGCAGGCAGGGTTGAAGAGCCCGCCTGCCTTATTATTTTGGAGGATATAAATGAGCTATCAACACATAGAAGTTACTCTTGATAACGGGATAGGCACAATCACACTTAACCGGCCGCCCGTAAATATCCTGAATATTGCCATGATGGAGGAGATCAATCATGTCCTCAGTTCCTGGCAGGGGAATAAGGACCTGAAGGTGGCATTATTTAATGCCAGGGGGAAATGCTTTTCAGCCGGTGTGGATGTCGGAGAGCATATGGGAGACCTGGCCCCAAAGATGATTGATGTATTCCACGGCATTTTCCGGCGCATGGACAGGCTTGGATGCCTTACAATGGCCTCCGTATACAGCTCATGCCTTGGCGGAGGGTGCGAACTGGCCATATTCTGCGACCTTGTTATTGCCTCGGAGGGTGCAAAATTCGGACAGCCTGAGATACAGGTAGGCGTTTTCCCGCCCATAGCGGCCCAGATCATGCCCCGCATCATCGGCAGAAAGGCCGCCAATGAACTGATCTTTTCCGGCAGGATCATCTCCGCAGATGAGGCATTGAAGCTCGGTCTTGTTAACAGGGTAGTAAAGGATGCAGACCTGGAGAAGGAGACCATCGAGTTCCTGAAACCTTACACAAAGCTTAGCGCTGAGGTTATAAGGCAGACAAAAAAGGCAATTACCTCCGGGCTGAAGGATGACCTTGAGCCTTCACTTGGGCCGATCGAGGAAATATACCTTAAAAAGCTCATGATTACCCATGATGCCCTGGAAGGGTTGAATGCGTTCCTGGAAAAGAGAAAACCTGTCTGGAAAAATGAATAGTATAATGAGGGTGCCCCGCTCCAGCGGCGGGGCATCCTTTTAAAGGCAGGTGAATCATTAAATCCGGACATCCTGGATATATGTGCGATATCTAGAGGTTATAGCTCTGCTCTGCCTTGGTTACTCAATCCTTTTAACCAGCTTGAGGGCCACTTTCATCGTCTCTATATTCTCCGGTGACCCGCTGATCATATCATCAGGAAATCTGTAATATTTCAGGATGCCATCAAGGAGTTCTTTTCTTGTTTGAGAGTTAATCGACATGCCGGCAAGATATTGCAGGCGCATATTGCGATCGGTGTTGATCTGCGCCCCCTTCATCCACTCGCCCATATCAGCCGCGCGGCCGGCATAGGTGGCCAGCAGCGCAATTACAGGGTCCCCCCACACGTTTGTCTCTAATCTCAATGCCGCCGTATCGGCGCCAAAACCCACTTCAGTAAGAGACTCTTTCACGCGCGCATATTCCGGTCTGTTCAGCGTCTCCTGCAGTTTGTCCAGATCTATCCTGTCCGGCTCTGCCGAGCCCAGCAGGACCGCATCGTACCCTACCCCTCCAAGGTCATTGCTGTAAAATGCCCCGTTCGGAAACACCTTGAAAAACGTAGAAATCAGGCTCTTGACCGTGGCCTCGTCGCTCTCATAAAGCGGCATCCACAGGGTCATCACGCCGCCGGGTTTCAGATGATCCTTACACATCTGGTAATACTCCACGGTATTAAGGGCGGCGCACCCCTTGACCCAGGGATCAATCGGGTCGGAGCTGATTATGTCGAATTTAACATCCTTCGGCAGTGTGCGGATATAGTGACGGCCGTCATCATACTCAACCTTAACCCTTTTGCCGTCCACCATGTGGGGATTCTCCTTATCTATGCCGTCAACTATGTGATAGTTCTGTTCCCCGAACATCGGCGTAACGACCTTGGGGACCAGCGGCTCGATATCGCAGATTGTTATCCGTTCTATATTCGGATAAGGAACAAATGACCCGGCTGTCACTCCTGCGCCGCAGGCAACTACCAGTACATCTTTTACGTTATCCGGGTCGGGTCTGGTCAGAACCGACAGGTGCCCAAGCATCCTCTGCAAGCGCATATCCTGAGGATTGCTCGATGCCTGCACCTTGCCTGCCCCGTGAAAATAGCGCCAGCCTGTGGTCGATTTTGTAACCGCAACAGACACATTCATCCCCTCACCGACATACAGGCAAAAGCGTTTTTTCGTGCCTGTCGAGTTGTCCACTGCCACATCTTTCTCCTGTACAATGCCTCCATCCGAAGCCACCTTGGACCAGCTGTAAGAGTAGCGACCGAATGCAACGGCGATCCATGGCATCGGAGTTACAAGAATAACCAGCAACACGACTACTGCCAGAGAGGAAAGGCCCCATGCCAGTTTTCCCCTCGATAACCCCATAGTTGATGCACCCTTCGCTCCCTTTTTCTTTGCACCTTGGCCGGATGCTAAAAACGGGGCGAACGCCACCAGCGAGGATAGCGCTGCGAGTATAATCAATAACCTTTGTCCCCATTGAGTCCCTATCTGAGGAATAACCAACATGCTGAATACCAGCGAGCCCAGGATTGCTCCTACAGTGTTGGCGGCATAAACCCCCCCCACCATTCGACCGGAATCCTGATTGCGTGATGCCACCGCCGCCAGTGCCAGAGGAAAGCTTGCTCCCCAGAGGAGGGCCGCTGGAAGGACTGCGCAGGTTGCCCTGAGGATGTCGAGCAAAAACATGTACCATGGGCCAAACTCTTTTGTTAATTGAACGGGGCTGATGGACCAGTAAGGCATTTTGTTTATCATCAGAACTGCCCAGGCTGCCGCCCCGGCGATCAGTATCTGGCAGACGCCAAGCGCAGCCCTGGCATTATGAACCCTGCGCGCAAAAAAGGCACCCGCGCTGCTGCCGATCCCGATCCCTGCCAGAAACACCGCAAGGATTATAGAAAAGGTATAAACCGTTGCGCCGAGCATAAGGGATAAAAGCCTTGTCCATACTACTTCAGCCCCAAGGGCGCAGAGGCCTGAGAGGCCGATCGTGATATACACGCCGAGATTCCTGGCCCCTTCTTCAACCGGCATTTCCTTTGACTCCGGTGTCGCCGCCTGCCATGGGATCCTGGAGGCAAGCGCAAACGCAGCTGCTGCAACTAAAATATTTAAGGCTACAGCAGTGTATGTCGCAGTCGGCATATCATGAACACGCAGCAGGTAAAATCCTGCCAGAAGGCACCCCAGGACTGCCCCCCCGGTATTCCCGGCATAAAAATACCCCATCCAAGAAACGCCCTCCGGGGTTGATTTCACACACCGGGCAACAGCAGGCAGTGTGGCCCCCATAAGCAGCGTGGGTGGAATCAGGCACACCAGGGCCACGAAGGCCCGGTCAATAACCCCATGCCCCATAAAACCTTCATAAATGTCCGCTAAAAAAGGCATCCCGAACAATATAGCAACGCCGAGCACACCGATCCCAAGTTCCAGAAACGCATATACCTTAAGAGGGTGATAATTTGACGAAATCAGCCGCGGCAGCAGGAGGCTGCCCAGGCACATTCCTCCCATGAAAGTCCCCAGCAGGACCCCCATGGAGATGCCGGTTGAACCGATTACGAGCTGCAGGAGCTGAAGCCATACTACTTCATAGACAAGGGCGGCACATCCGCTGCCCACAAAAAGGATCAGCAGCCATGGAAGAAAGCGTCGCAATGCAGGAGAACTGGCCATGACCTCCTGGCCTGATTTTTTATTTTTCATAGGTTGGTTGCGCATTTAATCCCCCTCTAGAATTCTGATTCGAATAGTATTTTTTCTATTCCCGACCGCCCTCTTGGTCATTTCCATTTAAACAACGCATAGTCAGCAGCTGGTTAGATAGAGTTCCGGATTATATACACATACGTGTAAAAATAAAGGAAATTGAACAGAACAGGAAAGAAAAAAGCCGGCGGTGAATCAAGATCACCGTGGGCTATTATTTCAAAAATTGTTCGACTAACCCTTGGTAACTGCAAGGACGATTTCCCCTTTATACTCTCCGGCTTTTATGGATTCATAAGAACCGGAGCTTATTTATCCCTGGCTCGTCCGGGCCGGGATTTTGAAAACTGGACTTAAAAGTATAGTTGTGGTGAGGACAAATCACACCAGGAAAGAAATCAGTGAAGGATCATACTCGTCCGGCTTTTCATATCCAAGAAGATTCAGCAAGGTCGCAGCCACGTTCGACAGGCCCTTTTCCTTGAGGTCCGCCATCCGGTATTCCCCCTGATAGGTCGGGTCATAGATGATAAGGGGGACAGGATTGAGCGTGTGGGCGGTCTTTACGGATTTGGCGCCCTTTTTGTCTATGGTAAACATCTCATCTGCGTTTCCGTGGTCTGCCGTAACAACTGCAATCCCCTCCATCTCCCTTATGACCGTGAGCAGCTCGCCGAGGCATTTATCCACTGTCTCCACCGCTGTAATGGCCGCATCCATCACCCCCGTATGCCCGACCATATCGCCGTTCGGGAAATTGAGCCTTCCGAATCTAAAGGCCCCTTTCCTTAAAAGACCTATAACCGTGTCCTTTATCTCCACCGCTTTCATCCTGGGCGCCTTGTCAAACTCGATCCTGTCAGACGGTATCTCCATGTAGGTCTCAAGGGATTCATCAATATATCCTGACCTGTTGCCATTCCAGAAATAGGTTACATGGCCGAATTTCTGGGTCTCAGAGACGGCAAATGTCTTTATCCCTTCAGCGCAGAGATACTCGCTGATGACATGATCAATGGCCGGAGGCTGCACTAGGAAATTTGGAGGTATATGCGCATCGCCGTCATATTCCATTATACCTGCATAAAATATCTCCGGAAGGGGCCCCCTCTCGAATTCGGAGAATGCTTTTTCCGTGAATGCCCTGGATATCTCTATGGCGCGGTCGCCCCTGAAGTTAAAAAAGCTAACTGCGTCCCCGTCATTGATTTTTCCCACCGGCATTCCCGCATCATCGGCTACGACAAAGGCGGGCAGATACTGGTCGGTAATCCCCGGGTCTTCCGCGTAGAATGTCTTTACGGCATCGGAAGCTGACCGGAACTTCCTGGCCTTGCCCAGCACATGGGCATCCCATCCCCTTTTTACAATATTCCAGTCGGCATTATACCTGTCCATGGTCACTTTCATGCGCCCGCCGCCTGAGGCAATCGCATAATCCAGACCCTTCTCATCCGATATCTGTTTCAGCCTTTTTTCCGCAGGTACAATATAATCAAGGGCGGTCTTCTCCCCCACGTCCCTGCCGTCAAGAAGGGCATGTATCCTGACCCTCCTGAAATTCAGCTCAGCGCATTTATCTATCATTATGTACAGCTGCTCGATATGGGAATGGACATTCCCGTCAGAGAGCAGGCCGATAAAATGGACAGTTCCCCCCATTTCCGAACACCTGATAATTTTGCCCCACACATCCGAGGTGAAAATACTGCCGGTCTTGAGCGCCCTGTTGACAAGCCTGGCGCCCTGATCAAAGACCCTGCCTGCACCGATCGCATTATGTCCCACCTCGCTGTTTCCCATGTCATCATCCGAGGGCAACCCTACCGCCATGCCGTGGGCCTTGAGCTGTGTATACAAATCGGATTTCAGGAGAGGCTTGAGGACAGGCATGTCGGCCATGTAGATGGCGTTTGTCTCATCATCCCTGCCTATCCCTATGCCGTCCATTATGATAAGCAGCAGGGGGCCTTTGCGCCCGCGAAATGATTTCAGTTTATTGAGCTTTAATGACACTGATATTCTCCTTGTGTTAATGGGGGTTGGTTCTTCATATCAATACTTTATAGAGAAAAGAAGAAATACGGTCAAGCAAAGATAATTCCGCACTTTTTCTGTGATCCTGAATAAAATCATTGAAAAGCAATACAGACCTATCTTAATATATAAAAATGGAAACCATGAATGCCTCAGAGATTTTAAAACGCATTGAATCGGGTTATTCCCTGCCAAGCCTTTCCCCTGTCGCCCTCAGGCTTGTAGAGATGGCATCGGATGAAATGTCATCCGTAGACGACCTTGTTAAAATAATAGAGAAGGACCCTCCCCTGGCGCTTCGCCTGCTTAAACTGGCAAACAGCGCCTTTTTTGCCTCCGTCCAGCCAAGCACGACCCTGAAGCAGGCTGTAATAAAGATCGGGTTTCAAAAGCTAAGAATCATGGCCCTGTCTATATCCCTGAGAGATACCTTCCCTATGGGAAAGATCGGCCCCCTTGATTACGAAAAATTCTGGCGCACCTCCCTTTACAGGGCAATAATCTCAAAATCCATCGCAGAGCATCTGAAAAAGCTCAACCCTGAAGAGGCATTCATCTCCGCACTTCTAATGGAAATCGGCATCCTCATCTTTTTTGATATATTCATCAAAGGTGAGGATGAAACTGTCACGATCGAACTGGAACCCCTGGATAAACTTCTTTTATGGGAAAAAGAAAAATACGGGATAGACCACAGGGAGGTCGGAGCTGTCGCCCTGAAGCACTGGCATTTTCCTGAAAACATCATTGCCTGCCAGCCCTTTTATCCTAAGTCGGCCATAATGGAGGAAGGCCTCCCGCTCCAGGTGAAGGTCTGCGCCCTTGCAGCGTCCCTGTCCGGGATACTCTTCCATGGGTCCGGAGAATTTCATCAAATTTACCGGGATGCTGACGGCTATCTTGGCATTAATCAGGAAATCATCAATGATATTCTTATCAGGTCATTCGATCAGGTTGAGGAGATAGGCCGGAATCTCCGCGTGGAGCTGAACAGGGAAAAGGACCTTCTTGCGATCATGGAAAAGGCCAATGAGGCATTAAGCCGCCTTTCCGACAGGTTGTCAAAGGAAAAGGACCCCTTCCGGCATGATCATATCCCGTCTTTTGATTCCCTGCAGAAAGGAGAGCTGATAGACCTTACCCTTCAGGCAGTTGCCCATGAGATACGCAATCCCCTCATGTCAGTGGGGGGCTTTGCCAGACGGTTGTCCTCTTCTCTGGACCCATCTTCTGAAAGCGGCAGATATGTGCGAATAATCCTGGAAGAGGCCATGAGACTTGAAAAAGCCCTCTCTGAAATGACACAGAAAAAATAAGATTTCATCAATCAGCACAGGAAGGACAGACGCCGAACAGGAATATCTCATGTCCTTCGGTGACAAATCCTTTTGGCGCTGCTTTCCTGCTGTCTAATCCGCAGCCGGGCAGCTCAAACACACGGTCGCATACGCGGCAGTGAAAGTGATGATGATGCCCCTTTCCGGCCAGCTCATATAACGTTCCCAACACCGGGTGGTTTATCTGAAGGATAGCACCTTTCTCAACCATGGTCTTCAGGTTCCGATAGACCGTGGCCTGGTTAAGGGACCCGACATACTCCCGGCCTGTTTTAAGTATCTCCTCTACACTTAGCGGTCGGTCTTCTTTGTCAAAGACATTTTCCAATGCTGTTCTCTGGGATGTTTTCCTCTTCATAATTTAAACCTCTATACATAATTATAGAAGATATTTTTTTTATTGCAAATAATTTTGCAATAGCCCTTGACTGATATGGCTCACAAGATTATAATGCAAATGAATTCGCATTAAAAATTAACTTGTGAGAATACTATCATGAAACCGGGTAGATATATTATTTTGGTTTTAATGGCCGCATTGCTTAATATTGTGTCATCCTGTCAAAATGCAGATACCGGCATCAAACCTTCTATTGTTGTAACATATTCAATATTGGGGTCTGTCGTCCAGGAACTTGTCGGCGATAGGACCGATGTAATCGTCTCAATCCCCAATGGTCTTGACCTCCATGAATGGGAGCCTTCGGCAAAAGACATTGAAAAAATCAATAAGGCCGCGCTGGTAGTGCGCAACGGCCTTAATCTTGAGGCGGGGATGGAGAAAAGCCTCGATACCGCTGAAAAAAGCGGGGCAAAAATCTTTACCGCCTCGGACCATATCGCGGTCCGCCATGTGGAATCCCATGAAGGCGCCCACGAAAATGAAGATGGGCATCACCACCACGAAGGCGCCTCCGACCCTCACCTGTGGACCGATCCTGTAATGATGAAGGCTGTTGTTGAGGCCCTCATCCCTGTGCTAAAAATTGAACTGGGGATTGATGCCTCAATCCGCGCCCGGGAAATCATAGGCCGGCTGGATTACCTGGACAGACAGATAGCCGACACCCTGTCTTCAATCCCGGCCGAAGACCGCAAGATCGTTACAGGCCATGAATCCATGGGATATTTCTCGCAGCGTTATGGCTTTAATATGATCGGGGTTATTGTCCCCGGCCTGTCTTCACAGGCAAGCGTTTCAGCCTCAGACCTGTCTAACCTGAAAAGGGCCATTCAGGATAACCGGGTGAAGACGATATTTACGGAACAGGGCACATCGCCGGCCATTGCCGGGGCTATCAGCGATGAAACAGGGGTCAAAGTGGTGGAACTGAACACCCATGTTCTGCCTGCAGATGGTTCCTATTTTACATTTTTGAAAGATATGGCTGACACGATTGCCAATGCACTGACGCAGGGTTCAAGGGGTCAACAATAGATAATGTTTGACATATTCATTGCACCATTCACGGATAACGGCTTCATGGTCCAGGCGCTCCTGGCAGGCACCCTGGTCTCCATCGCCTGCGCCATTGCGGGCACCTTCGTGATCCTGCGCGGCCTGGCCTTTATCGGCGACGCCATCGGCCATGGGGTGCTCCCAGGCATTGCCCTGGCCATCCTCTTCGGTTTCCATGGGATCATAGGGGCTGCCGTAAGCGCCCTTTTCATGATCGGCGGGATCACGCTTATCACGCAACGGTCCCGCCTGTCCTCCGACACGGCCATTGGTCTTCTTTTTGTGGGTATGCTATCCCTCGGGGTTGTAATTGTGTCCCGCTCAAGTTCCTTCAGCGGTGACCTGACGCGGATACTGTTCGGCGAGATACTTGGGATAAGCAGGATAGATATATTGATTCAACTCGGCGCTACAATCATTATCGCAGCAATAGCCATTATCTGCGCCCGTCCTTTCCTTCTTTTAAGTTTTGACCCTGAGCAGGCGGAGGTTGCAGGGTTTTCCGTCCGTCTTTTTCATAATATCATGCTCTTCATGATCGCAATCACCGTAGTCGTCTCCTTTCAGACAGTGGGGACGCTGCTCGTCTTCGGTCTGCTCATCGCCCCGGCCGGGGCAGGCGCCCTGCTCGCAAGACGTATAAAGGCAATGATGCTGTGGGCTGCCATCTTCGGTATAATCTCCATGTATATAGGTCTCCTGGTCAGCTATCATTTTAACTTGGCCGCAGGGGCATCCATTATACTTGTTGCGGTCAGCATCTTTTTTATTGTCTTTATAATACAGAACCTCCGCCATCGAAGGACGGGCAACCAGAAGGATATAATCCATGGCTGATACCGAACTTAATATTAACGCCCGGAACTGCGATACGCCTGTAAACGAGATATACCTCCAGGCAAAACAACTGGATATAGGCTACAGGAACGAGGTGGTTGTCAGGGATATCAGTTTTACTCTCAGGCAGGGCGAGGCAATAGCCCTCATCGGTACAAACGGTTCAGGCAAGTCAACCCTCTTAAAGACAATAGTCGGCATCCTCGGGTCCATGGGAGGCGAACTCTCGGTGTTCGGCATGCCGCCCGGCAACAACCATCGACGCATCGCATACCTGGGCCAATTTCATGCCTCCGGGTTTGTCCTGCCCTTAAGAGCCATAGACCTTGTTGCCATGGGACGATACCCGCTGCACGGCCTGTGGCGACGCATGGGAGAAAAGGACGATGAAATCGTAATGGCCGCGATGAAGACAATGGGCATTGAAAGCCTCGCCAATGCCTCGCTCAGGTCCCTGTCCGGCGGACAGCAGCAGCGGGTGTACCTTGCCCAGGTTCTCGCCCATCAGGCCGATCTCCTTATCATGGATGAACCGACAACAGGCCTGGACGCCGGCGGCCGCGAGCTGTACCTGAATGCCATAAATGATGAATTGTGCAGGGGCGCATCGGTGATAATGGCCACCCATGACATTCAGGAAGAGGCTGCCCTTTGCCACCAGGTTATGCTTCTTGCCCACAGGGTAGTTGCAATTGGTCCCCCACACAAGGTGATGACACCCGAGGCGCTTCTTGAAACCTTCGGTGTGGTAGTCGCCGGTGAAAACAGACTCCATGTCCTTGAATGCAAGCACGGTCATGATGATAACGAGAGACAGGGGTTGAACAGGAAGAGGCAGCCTTGATATTTTTAAGAGGCCAAGGCTTCGAGGATTCAAGGGTCCAAGCGAAAATTATTTTACCAATATTTTCATTAATCCATTATTTTTCTCCCCCCTTGGGTGAAAGAATCCACTTTATCTCCTCCCCTTAGGATAAGGGGAGGTGTGGAGGGGTTACGTTATGAAGCCTGCGATCTGGTTTTCCGCCTCGCGCAATACCCGCCGCAATTCTTCAGCATATTTAAAAGGCCGCCCTTCAACCAGGGCATCGTCTGCTCCTGAAAAAGAAAACCACGTGGGATCCCGATGCTTCTCTTCAGGGATCTGTGTCTTTTTCACCTCAAGTAAAAAGGCATGCACCCTGGATTCTTTACCTTCATCCTCCCATGCCTTTTTGGCATGGAGATATGTTGTCAGGGCTTCATGCGATATAATACCTGTAACACCGGCCTCTTCAAAGGCCTCCCTTTCTGCCGCGGACCATCCTTCTTCATCAGGTTCAACCGTCCCCTTCGGAAACGTCCATCTTCCTGAATGGGTCCTGACCAGAAGATACTCTGTTGAGTTGTTTTCGAAGCGATAACAAATGGCGGCAACCTGTTCCAACGGCATTAACTCCTTCGGTCCCTTTAAAATGATTCTGTTAATATTTCGATTTCTTTATAAAATAAGGGAGATTGGATTTGTATGATTATGCTATTTTCAAAACAACTTCGATACCGGCCGTCGTGAAAGGATTCAGGATCTTTGTCTCATTGACTGTAAATCCTTTTGTACCATTGTAAAAAAGAAACCCGTCGAGACATCTCTTTCCTATTGTCTTTTGAAAATTTCCCAACCCTTTTAGAAAATCAGGAGTAAAGGTAGCGGCTGATTTAATTTCAATTGGGATCAGGCTTCTTTCTTTTCTGAGGATTAAATCCACCTCGTTTCCATGGGTGTCTCTATAATAAAACAGCTCAGGGCGTTTTCCATTATTCAGCTTTGCCTTTAGAAATTCAAGGATGACAAGGTTTTCATAAAGACCACCGCGCAAGGGATCGCGCTGGGCCTGTTCCGATGTCTCCATGCCCAGGAGGTTCGCAGCTAGCCCGGTATCACAAAAATATATTTTAGGGGATTTAACAACCCTTTTCCCTACATTTTCAAAATACGGCGGCAATTCGAATATCACATACGAGGACTTCAGGACACTGATCCAGTTTTTGATGGTTGTCGATGAGACGCCCACATCATTGCTTAAAGAAGAATAGTTGATGACCTGGCCAATACGACCGGCTAACAGCATAAAAAAATGCTGAAAAGGCCTGAGGTCTTTTATGTTAATCAAGGCACGGACATCGCGCTCTACATAGGTTTGGAGGTATCCGTTGAAAAAACGAGTCGGGTTCAGTTTCTCTTCATGCACCCTGGGGAACGCCCCGGCAACAATCATCTCAAAGGGATCCCATACGGCCTTATACTCCCGAAGTTCGGGGAATGAAAAAGGAAAGAGGGTAAGGAGCGCGGTGCGCCCGGCAAGCGTCTGGCTTATGGCCTGATGCATCTCGGGCTGGTGACTCCCCGTCAGTATAAACATCCCCGGTTTCCGGGTCTTGTCTACGATGCCTTGAATATATGAGAGCAATTCCGGAAGACGCTGTACTTCATCCAGGATAGCTCCATTGGGGATATTACCAAGAAATCCCCTTGGATCGGTTTCAGCTATTTTACGGATATCAGGTTCCTCCAGGGAATAGTAGGGCTTGTTCGGAAAGGTCATTTGTACAAGAGTGGTTTTACCGGATTGTCGCGGCCCGATTACCGTGACAACAGGGTATTCAGAGGCTGCCTGACTAAGCTCATTTTTTATTTCTCTTTCAATCATGGGGAGATACTAAAACATATCTGTGAAAATTTCAAGTTGAACCTTGGATTTTCACAATATTTTTTTGCCCTTTGCCCCTTCAAAATGATCCCTCTTAATCTAATCTCTTCTACATTTGTAGAAAAAACACTTGACACGCTTCTACATGTGTAGTAGCATTTGCCACAAATGTAGAAAAGGAGGTTTTGATATGAAGCTTTCCCAAAATGAATGGAAGATCATGAACGCCCTGTGGAAAAAGAGTCCGGCCACTGCACGGGAGATCATAGAACAGATCCCCGGAAATGTCGGATGGGCCTACACAACGGTCAAGACCATGCTTAGCCGTCTTGTGGCAAAGGAGGCAGTGTCGGAGTACAAGCGCGGCAACACAAGTTTCTATGAGCCCCTTATCGCCCGTGACCGGGCCCATAAAGGCGCCTTCACGGATCTTTTTGAAAAGGTGCTGGACGGAACTGTTGAGCCCCTGATGCACTATCTCATTGAAGAGAAAAAGATTTCAAAAAAGGAACGTCAGGAGTTGATTCGAATGCTTGAACAGGCAACAAAGGAGGATTAATTATGACAGCACAGCTTAATGATATAGCTCAAATCTGGTGGCAGTGGATGGCCGGCATGTTTTGGCAGGTCTCTCTATTTATACTCCTCGTTACACTCCTGGACATGGCCATCCGTCGTTGGGCATGGCCCCAGGTCAGATATGTCCTCTGGGGACTCGTGTTCCTGAAACTCATTATCCCCCCGACATGGCAAATGCCTACCAGCATAATCTCATGGATTCAGCCTAGAATTGAAAAACAGATCCCTTTGCAAATCGAGCCCCGGAAGATCATAACTGTTAATCCGCAAGCCACTGCCTCAAGCATGTCTTCCCCAACAAGGGTCAGGCCACCGGTGGTGACAAATGAAAAGGCATCCTGGCAAGCTATTGTATTACTGACCTGGCTTGCGGGGATGATCGCCTTTGCGCTTATGCTGATCATCAAGATGTCGCGGCTTCCCAAACGGTCCAAAACTCAGGGTGATCAGAACATCCCTGAATGGTTCCATAACCTCCTGGCCAAAACAGCCCAACGATTGAATCTTAAAAAGATCCCTGCCGTCGTTTTTTTCAAGGATATGAAGAGCCCAGCTATATATGGAATCTTTAAACCTATCCTCCTTTTGCCCGAGAGATGCCTTAATCATCTATCCCAGGAACAGGCGGAACATATCCTGATCCACGAACTATGCCATCTGAAACGAGGCGACCTGCTAGTCCACTGGTTCTGCCTCATACTTCAGGTTGTTTACTGGTTCAATCCACTATTGATCTGGACGCGCCGCCAGATGAGGCATGTGTGTGAGATATGCTGTGACATAAGTGTGGCAAACCTTCTACGAGAAAGGACGAAAGACTATCGAGATACGCTTCTCGCTACCGCTAGGGAACTCCTCGCCGAGACCGTCGAACCGGGGCTTGGACTCCTCGGCGTCTTTGAAGAGCCCTTCCGGCTTGTATCGCGCCTAAAGTGGCTGGAGAAGAAGACATGGGAAAACAGAAAACGAAGGATCGCAGCGACTATCTGCACAAGTCTAATCATGGTCGTTTGCGTGATGCCCATGGCAGGGCTCTCACAACAGGAAGATTCTGGTCAGCCGGATTATAAATTAGGCATCGAATATGATCAAGAAAATGGCCCTGTCACTATAACCTATCCGGCAGTTTTTTACGAAGCCTTCTTTGTGGAAGTTGACGAGGATAAAGATCTTGATCTTGATGCCGCCGAATACCTCGGAGGATTACCCCCTGAACAAATAGCAGAAGCACACAGGAACCAATCAACATCCTCTGATATAAATATTAAAGGTCTCTCGATCGACTACTCAGCCTGGTCCGCTTTCAGATTTTTTAAAGATGATATCAAAATTGGGGGAAGGTCATTTCCGGATATAGAATCAGCGCTTAAGGCCCTAAAGTATAGGAGTGCAGTTATACGCAACATATTGGTCCCTGCCGATAAAATTTCAACAATTAAAATACAGGCCCCAACAGGAGATCGCGAATTTATCCTTGAAATAAATGCCCAAGTCCTTGAAAACTGGCTTATCAATCAGAATTTTGATCTAACGGCCTATAAGCCCTCTGAGGAGCCTAATGCAAGCATTGGTTTAAGATACAAAGGCATTGAAACAGAAAATGGGTCTACAATGGTGATAACTTGTCCTGCCGTCAAAAATGCCATAACCGAACGTGGACCAGCAATCTGGACCAAGCTGTACATCTTCCTGACGGCGCGAGTGATCCAGACATCGGAAGATGCAAGAAAATTTATTCAAACAAATGGAAAAGAACTTTCAACGGATTTTATCTATACAGATTTGAATCCCACTGACGATATTCCCCCAATATCTAATCAAGCCAACCCAGAATACAAGGCCGGTGTGGAGTATGATCATGCGGCTGGACTTTCACAATCGGCAGCGCAAAATAAAGTCATTACAACTACAATCAACAGAGCTGCAAAGGTCAGGATTGATTCCGACTATGACCTCTTTTTTAAAGAGTTAAATCTTTCTTCTGATACCCTGGAAAGATTAAAGGAGATAATGCTCGATGAAGAGGAGGCATCCGTTAAGGCTACCATGGTGCCAGGTTCAGTCAATATGATAGCTGTAGCAAAGGCTATCGACCCGGGGGATGAATTTCGGCAAAAAATCAATGAACTGCTGGGAGATGAAGAGTATGCAAGGTATCAGACCTTTAAGGACAGGATATGGGAGGTGCGCAGTGTCACTGATTTTAATAAGTCACTCAGCTCAGATGATATGCTGGCAGAGGATCAACAAAGAGCGCTTATCGATGCGATGTATGACAAACGGAAAAAGATCGTGTCTGAACAAGACAATGAAAAGGATAGAGATGTTCCTATAACAGAAGAATTCGCTGATAATTTAAAAGGATTAGAACGCATGCATGAAGGATATATCGAGACAGCAAACGGAATATTGAACAAGACGCAGCTAGAAAAGCTCAAGACATATTATAAGAAAGAACTTGATGAGCAGGAATCAAACATGAGGATGATGATATCGCGAATGAACCTCAAACCAACAACACAAGAAAGCGATGAGAATAGGTCGAAATAAAAGGTTATTAGGGAAATCTCATTAAATGCCTTTGTTGTTGAAGAAGGAAATGCAATGGTGATGTTATGCACTCTCAGTGATGATAATAATAATCCGATGGCCGAGGTATTGCGAAACAAAACCCCTGCTGAGAGGATCAGCATCGGTTTCGGCCTGTGGACATCGGCGCGAAAGATGTTGCTTTCTCATCTCGGCTCAACTCATCCTGAATGGGATACAGAAAGATTGAACAAAAAGATAGCAAAGAAGCTTTCCCATGGAGTTGTTTGACCTCTAAAACAACTCCTTAGGATCAGTAATGAAAAATTCTTCGAAGGACATCCCCTGAGAACCCAGCGTCAGCGGCCTTGCTTCGGGAAACAGGCTGCAAAAGGCGGCAAGTCCTTTAGGGTTGCTTGACTTGCCTGACTTCACTTCCAATGCCCATAAATTCCTCGGTGTCCTTACTACAAAATCAACCTCCAGCGCCCCCTTTCGCCAATAGGAAACAGTGTAGGGAAGCCCTGCCAGGTGATTCAGGAGATGAGCGCCTACAGCGTTTTCGACAAGACGTCCCCATCTCGAATAATCCTGACGGATCTTTTCGAATGGTTGCCCATAGATTGCATTGATGAGACTGTTATTCCATATAAGCAATTTCGGGCTGGAGCCCCGTTTTGCAGATATGCCTTGCTTGATAAGTTCAAGACCCGAGATCAGGAATGCCGATTCCAGCAGCTTTACATAATGGGCCAATGTCGTTGTATTGCCTGCATCCTGCAACTGGCCGAGCATTTTATTATAAGACAGGATCTGAGCAGGATGCCCTACGGCAAGCATAAAAAGGTGCCGCAGCAATGCCGGTTTGGCAACTGTTTGAAGCTGCAAGACATCTTTGGCTAACACCGTCTCGATCAGAGAATCAGTCACATATTGCGACCATATCTGCTCATTCTCAATCAACGGGGCTGCGCCGGGATATCCGCCATAAAAAATCCATTGATCCATGTCCCAGGAAAAGGCCCGCGCCATTTCATCGAAGGTCCAATGGGTGCTCCTGTGGAGAAAAAACCTGCCTGAAAGGCTCTCAGAAAGCCCTTTTTGTAAAAGCAGGGAGGAAGAACCAAGTATAATAACATTGATTCCCCGTTTTTCGCGGCACTCGACATCCCATAGCTCTTTTATAACCTCGCTCCATCCCTTAACCTTTTGAACCTCATCAAGTATAAGAAGCACGGATGTCTTGTCGCCTGAATTCTTTTTTGCCCTTGTTAAGGCCAGGTTCCATTGCGACCTTACCCATTCAGGACCGGGCGGCAAGGGAGAATCCGCCGTTGCGTTTACAATAGGACCTTCCCATTTATCGGCAATCTGTATCGCGGATGTGGTCTTACCCACCTGCCTGGGGCCAGTAATAATCTGCAGGAGCTTTTTGTCTGACCGGAATCCTTGTAATATCCTTTCTACAATCGGGCGTTCATAAACAAATTCTTTCATTTTAATTCCTCAGCGTAACAACATTTAACCATTTGATTATTATATCTATTTTTGCATTATATATTTATTACTCAATGAATGAGCAATATTACTCAATATATTATTAAATTTCAAGTCTTTTAATCCTCTGATCCATGGCCCTTGTGATAATAACAGGATAAGCGCTTAAAGCAAAAGGACGGATGATTTCAGATGAAAATATTTCTAATGCCGCAATAAATCAATCAGAATGATCTGAGTCATAAAAGTGCTATTAAAATTTATTTTTGCCATTGCTCTCTGTAAATGGTAGTAATAGCCTTAAGGTCAGACCAGGTCAGGAGGATATTTAAGGGTGATCTCTTTGCATGGCCGGAGATGGGGAACAAGCTTGATATTGAAATCTAATTATATTTTGTTAAATCTTTAGGAGGGCATAATGAATTACGATAACTTTCTGGAATTAATTAAAAACAGGCGGAGCATAAGGGCCTTCAAGAAGGACCCTGTGCCCGATGCAAGCATAAAAAAGATTGCCGAAAGCGTCTGCTGGGCGCCCTCCGGCATGAACACACAACCGTGGGAGGTGGTTGTTGTGAAAAAACAGTCTTTAAAAGACAATATAGCCGGTCTTGTAAAGGAGGAGTTCAATAAGGTCATGGCAAAGATGCCGCCAAGGCCCATGCCTCCGTTAAAACCCGGACAGAAGCCTCCTTCTCCCATAGGATTCACAGAGGCACCGGTCTTTATCCTCCTCTTCGGGGACAGCAGGGTAAGGGATTTCGGGCCTCCCATGGGCGAAGACACCTGGAATAACCTCTTTTCCGCTAATCTCGCCCTGGGTTTTCACAACATGCTCCTGGCCGCATCAACCCTCGGGATAGGCGCTCAGTGGGTTTCCATGGTCGCCAACCCGGACCTTGCCCCGAAGATAAAGAAAATGCTGGGTGTCCCTGATTTCATGAGGCTGTTTGCCATGATTGCCCTGGGATATCCGGATATGGAGCCTGCGCTGAAAAAGATGCGCAGCCTGGATAAGATGATCCATTACGATGAGTGCGCAGATGGTGATTTCAGAACCTATGACGAAGTGAAGGCCTTTTGCAAGCCCTGACAGCAGGCAGCGGCCATGATAAACAAACCGATCCTTGTAACTGGCGCCACCGGCTATGTCGGAGGCCGCCTTATTCCTCTGCTCATTGCCTCCGGATACACGGTAAGGGCAATGGCAAGGTCCCTGGAAAAACTGCAGGGCAGGGCATGGTCCAACCATCCGAATCTTGAACTGGCACAGGCGGATATCCTGGACCCTCCGTCACTCAAAAGGGCATTGACCGGCTGCTATGCCGCCTATTACCTCGTCCACTCCATGAACTCCGCACAGGACTTTGCAGTAGCAGACCGGGCAGGGGCAAGGAATTTTGTAAATGCCCTGGCCGGATCAGGGCTGGAACGTGTCATATACCTGGGTGGGCTGGGCGGAGGCGCGGATGATCTGAGCCCCCACCTTAAAAGCAGGGCTGAGGTCGGGGCAATCCTTAAATCCGGACCGGTTCCTGTCACCATCTTTAATTCCGCCCACATCCTGGGGTCAGGAAGCGCATCCTTTGAAATGCTCAGGTATCTTGTCGAGCGCATGCCTCTGATCATTATCCCTCCGGCAATCATTGACACAAGGATTCAACCTGTCTGTATCCGAAATGTCCTGAAATACCTGACCGTATGTCTTGAGAAAGAGGAAACCATAGGTCAGAGCTATGATATCGGAGGTCCCGACATACTCACCTACAGGGAGTTCATCGAGCTTTACGCGAAAGAGACCGGCCTGCGCAAGCCCATAATCATTGCGCCCCGCTCCCTGCCGTTCTTTGACTTAGGCCGCAAGCTGTCTTATGCCCTGGTAAAACTGGTCCTGCCTGTGCCGCCGAGCGTATCCGGCTCACTGTTGATGGGTGCAATAAATGAGGTCATCATCAGGGAAGAAAGGATCAGAAAGATAATGCCGCAGGAATTGATAACATGCAGGGACGCGATAAGACGCGCCATCCAGAAGGATTCTCTACAGATAGTCGAGACGCGATGGACAGACGCAGGAGAACTTAAACCACCTGAATGGGTCCATATCGGCGACGCGCCCTATGCGGGAGGGACCCTTCTTCAGGGAGGCTTCAAGGTGGTACTGGATGCAAGGCCCATTGAGATATGGCCAGTTATTAGCGGGGTTGGAGGAAGCAACGGCTGGTACTATGGGAATTTTCTCTGGAAGATCCGCGGGTGGATGGACACGCTTGTGGGAGGAGTGGGTCTGCGAAGGGGCCGCAGACACCCGGAACAATTATACGTCGGCGACGCCCTGGATTTCTGGCGTGTCCTGGAGGTGGCTCCACCGAACCGCCTGATCCTTGTTGCGGAGATGAAGCTGCCCGGAGAGGCCATGCTGGCTTTTGAAATCGTTCCATCCAAAAAAGGCTCCGAGCTCCGGCTGGGCACAAGATTCAGGCCTAGGGGTCTTTACGGCATACTCTACTGGTATGTCCTTCTGCCCTTCCATGATATCCTCTTCGGAGGCATGCTTAGAGAGGTGGCAAAGAGGGTTGCAAAACCTGTACTGAAAGGCCCTGTAAGATTCAAGCCAGGCCCCATATCCTGATCGTTTATTTCATTTCTTCAGATACCAGCGAAAGCAGTTCCAGTACCCTGTTTGAAGATTTCTCATCCATTGTGCCCATGCCGCAGGCAGGGGTAATGAGGGATCGCCTCGCGACAAGGTCCGGGTCAAGCCCGATATGCTTTAAGCGGGCCACCCCTTCTTCGAGCTTTAACCGGAGTTCCTCCACTGTCTCGGTCCCCTTGAAATCCGATGTGGGGACTATACCCCACGCTATGCTGCCTCCGCTGTTAATGAACCGCGAGACGGCATCTGGGTAAAGCAGGAAATAATCCATAAATGCAAAGGCGTCAAAATTAATGATGTCGGGATCAGCGTCTATTATCATGGACCAGTCGGTGTTGCCGCAGCAATGGATGCCTATAAGGACATCAGACCGCTCCCTGAGGTAGTCGATGACCTCTTTGAGCATATCGATGACCTCATGGCGTTCTATGGGCGAGAAGGCGGAGCCGAAGCCGGAGAGATAAGGTTCATCCAGGAACATGATGACCCGCTTGCCGGACCTTGCGAGTTCACCCGCCTGCCACAGGGCCTTTATGGCTATCCCCTTTGTAAGTGCATCCTTTAAATCAGGATTTGACAGAAGGGGCCTTCCATCTGCCCCTTTTATTCCCGCGGCAAAACTCACCGGACCAACTGTATGTCCTTTTATAAAGGGGCCGTACTGCCCCGGCTCTCCGGATACAAGATCCATAAGCTCGTACAGGCCTGCGGCATGATCCCTGCTGATCCTGAAATATCCTGTGTCTTCAGCCAGAAAATGCTCATAAAACTCGGTCAGGCGGGACTCCGGCTCAGATGAGGATACTTCAAGCACCCTTGCGCCTTCTTTGACGTTCAGGAAGGTCAGCCCTTCGCTGAACTGGATAAAAAAGTCTTCAAGGAGAGATTTCTTTACCAGCTGCGGCCAGAAGGGTATGCCAGGGGTCCGCTTTAAAATATTAAGGCAGGACTCCCTTGCGTCAAGAGACGGGATGCTCCCTATGCCTGTCGCGGTAAAACGGAACTCTGTATCTTTCCTGTTTATCATTTCAATAATCACCCTATGGAGAGGCCCGGCTTTGAATGCTCACGAATGCCTGCCAGCCACGACTCCAGTATGGACACCATCTTTTTCTTTCGCATGAGACGGCCCTTTTCATTTTCCCGGGCCAGCCTGGCCTGTTCCAGGATGGACTTCAGCTCACCCAGCCTCTCCGGCGACCTGGGGTCATCAGGATTCTTTTCAATAACCTTGTTATAGATCTCTATAGCCTCTTCAGTGAGCCCCTGCTGGAAATACACCTCGGCAAGGGTGGCGGTGGCTATGTCAGGGGTCTCCGCCTCAATGGGCTGCTCAATGGGTTCGGGAGCCTCTTCCTGCGCCTGCAATTTTTCAGCGGCAACCTCCTCCCTCGGCAGCATGGATTCGAGCAGGGCGTAGCTTTCCTTATCATCAGGGCAATGGATCAGATATAGCTTTAGTGCCTCGACGGCCTCCGTGTTTCTTCCCTGGCTTATGAACAGATCGGCCTGAAAGCGGTAACCGGTCATTAATTCATTGATCCCGGCTATAACCGACCTGATCTCCGACTCCGCCCTGGATATCCTTCCCGCCTCATAGCATGCCTCTGCCAGGAGCCGCCTGATCTTGATATCATCAGGATAGGTCTCCAAGGCCTTTGTGCATTCGTCTATCACCCTTTCAAGCATCCCTTCCTTTTTCATCATAGACAGGATCCTGAACAGCGTCCCCTGGGAAGGACTGCCTGATAAAAGCTCGTTGTAAAAACCCTCCGATGGTTCCATTTTAATATCTCCCTGTGAGAATTTTTGAGGATGCGCGTTTAGTTATGGCTCGGCATCCTGTTTCGACGCCGTGTTATCTTCCTGTTCATTTTTAAACCTGTAAATCACCTCTCCATCCCTCACCATGTTAAGCTCCCTGCGCGCGGTTTTCTCTATATAATCACTGTCGTTGCTGAGCCGTTCAATCTCTTCCATCAGTTTCTGATTCTCTTTTTTGAGCTCCTCAATCTTTTTAAGGTATTCCTGTCTTTCCTTATCCTTGTTGTAAACATAAATAAAACCCCGATCGCCGAAGGCAAGCCATGATGCCAGCAGACACAGCAGCGCAAAAGACAGAATAGATATTTTTAATGCTTTGCTCATATTAAGACCCTAAAAAAACTGTCCCCATTTAAGCCCTTTTTCTGCCGCGATCATTGCAAAACATCGGATTTCCATTTGGCCGCTATGATAATGGAGCTAATGCCGGCTCCCTTGGCAATATCCATTATCTCCACAACCTTGCCGTGAGCGACATCCTTATCCGCCTGAAGGATTACCCTCAGATATCCTTTCCCCTTTACAAGATTTTTTAATTCATTTTCAAGGGTTTTTTGATCGTATTTTTTGCCTCCGATGAAGATCTCTGCAGATTTGCTGATAATGAGGGTAACCTTGTCCGCATCTTCCTCCAGGTTTTTATTAACTACCTTTGGAAGATCAATGCGGGCCCCTGAGACGATATCAAAATGATAGGTAATCATGAAGAAAATCAGGCAGACCAGGACTATATCCACAAGGGGGGTAACACTGATGAAAAGATCCTCTTCACTTTTCTTTTTGAACCTCATTGATACACCCTCAACAATAACAGAACCTATTCCTTGGAGTGGGAATCTTCTATTAGCTCTATTAATTTTAAGGAAGACTCCTCCATCTCATAAATAAGGGATGACGCCTTATCCTTGAGTATTCGATGAAAGGCCATGGTCGGCACTGCCACGCACAGCCCGGAGAAGGTGGCAATAAGCGCCTCGGCGATGCCGCCGGCAAGGAGGGCCGGATTCTCTCCTGCCTGTGAGATGGCCTTGAAGGTTTTAATCATACCGGAAACGGTGCCAAGGAGACCAAGTAGTGTGCTCATCTGCGCGATTGTGGAAAGCAGCCCTACGTATTTTTCAAGTATCAGCCCCTCCCTGTTCCCCCGGTCCTCAATGGCCTCCTTTACCAGCCACATGCCTTTGCCCGTGGCCTTTAATCCGGCATAAAAGATCTTCGCAATCGATGAGCCGTCATTCTCGCATAGATAAATGGCCTCCGGTATCCTTCGGGCCTTAACCTTTTCCTCTATCTGACTGATAAATTCCAGTGGAATAACCTTGCTCCGTCTCAAGGTCCATATTCTTTCAATAAAGACGGCCAGCGCTATAATGGAACAAAGCATGATGGGATACATGGCTATCCCGCCTTTGGCTATCAGTTCGATCACTCTATCATCTCCCTTATGCAAGTTAGTTTGTGAGGGCCTGGCGCCGGCTTACCGTGTCACAGGCCGTTCAAGCGCAAATCATGCAATCCGATGCGGTATTTTATATAACATATTCTTTCCATAATGGGCAAGCAAAGTATGCGCAGACCGTCAGGATATTAATCTTACTTCTTGACACACCTTGAATTTTAACAAAGAATCAATATCTTTAAGGATATTTTAAAATCAAAGCATGGAGAATCACATTGTCAGAACAGGATAAAACAACAAACGAATACGGTCTTGATGCCGGCACAACCGCGGCCTTGAGCCGTAAGGACCTGGACCGGATTCTGTCCCTGCCGGGAAGCCAGGCCCTCAACAGGCTGCTTGACTATGAAAATGCCGCACAGATTGTCAGGGACATGAGCAGGGTGGACCTTTTCTGGCTTATAAAGAAGATAGGCGAGGACGACTCCCTGCCTATCTTGAGGCTGGCGTCCGATGATCAATGGCAGTATATTATGGACCTGGAGCAGTGGAAGAGTGACAGGGTCGAGTTGAAGGAGACCGCTCAATGGCTGGACAGGTTTCACAAGGCCGACCCCGAAAGACTTGCCCGGTGGTTTTACAGCGAAGACGGCAACATGCTTGCCCATTTCTTTTTCAATAATATCCTGGATGTAAGGATAAAGGAGGAGCAGGATTATATCCCGCCTGACGGTTTCTTTACCTTTGACAACCTTTATTATATCTCAATTTTGGATAAGGAAAACGAGGAAGTTATTGAACAGATGCTTCGACAACTGGCCTCTGAGGACTATAACCGTTTCCAGGCCCTGCTTCTCGGGCTTGGAGGCGTAATCCCCGCAGAGATAGAAGAGGAGATGTACAGGATGAAGGGGGTCCGCATCGCAGAGGACGGATATCTCCCCTTTGAGGAGGCAATCTCCATTTATTCCTATCAACGCCCGGATTTCCTCAAGCAGGGAGGTTCCGGCTACAGGCTGTTTTTCCCTGATGAAGAAACAGGCGCCCTTGCCCCCCTGACGCCCCTCGCGTATACTGAAGGAGACAACGTCTTCACGCGATCCATTGCGGCGATCGCGGACGGCGCGTCCCTTGAGAGGCTCCGCCTTGAATTTGCCGGCCTCTGCAACCAGATCCTCTCGGCCGACACCGTGGTCCCCGAGGGCATCGAAGACCTCGTCAAGGTGACAAGAAAGGCCGCGGGATACCTGAATATCGGCCTTGAGAGGTTGTCGGAAAACGATCTGAGGACCTCGGAGGAGTTCATAAAGAACAACCCTCTAGTCGCGATCTTCCGGGTTGGTTTCGGCATGACCCTCGAATTGAAATGGGAGGCCGAAAAGCAGATCCGCGCGTCATGGTTTCTCAGCAAGGGACTGGATGCCGGTTTCTGGGGAGAGGAGTGGGGTGGCGTCCTGAAAGGGATGCTGATGAAAAGGCCTCTTTTCTACATGCTGGAGTACAGGCCCTTTGAGACCCTTTCCGAAGTGAAAAACGCCGGTGATATCCTGCACAGGATTTTGCTCCTGGATAAACTGATGGAACGGATCGCTGATTCCTTTGCCCTGAAAACAGACATACCCAAAGACCCGCTGTTCACCTTCCACACCCTCCTGCTGCACTCCTGGGCCATCCGGAGGCTTAAACTCGGGGACAGTTTCGTCCCTTTTTCTATTGAACAGGCAAGGGAGTTTTTCGCCCTCATCCGCGGAAAGGAGGCCGCTCCTCCGTTCACATTTAAGGCCTATAAAGAGATCTTCCTCAGCGACTGCATGTCGCTCATTCAGGACATTAAACCTGATGACAGGGCATTTCTTCAGGACACCCTGAAAAACCTGTGGGAAGAGTTTACAGAGGAATACGCCATGGTCAACACAGAGGCCCTGGACCCCAGGTTTACAAAATACATTATCATCAGGACCCGAAAGACAGAATAATCCTCAAACATATAAGGCTCCCATAGGATTTATTTAGATCTTAACATTTCCTGCTTTTCGGGATATACTTGTCTTCATTTGCTACATAATGAATATCGGGATTAAAAGAGTTGTTTAAGAGCAACTTCAATTGATCGGAGATAGTCATGCCTTCCATTGAAGAGACACCGGCTGTAAAGGTCCTTGTCGTCGATGATGATCCTTCCGTGGGCCGAATGATAGCGGAATTTCTGTCCGGCCAGGGGCATCCCCCGGTCCTGTGCACTGACCCTAATCAAGCTCTTGAAACATTTAAAGAAACGCCTTTCAGCCTGGCCTTTATTGACATACAGATGCCCGGAATGAGCGGCCTTGAACTCGCCTCCAGATTAAAGGAGAATCTGCCCCTGTGCGAGGTTGTATTTATCACGGGTTTCGGCTCCTTTGACAATGCCGTCCAAGCGATAAAGCTCGGGGCCTATGACTATTTAAGGAAACCCTTCGGAATCAATGAACTGCAGCTCTGCCTCAAGCGCTTTCAGGAGCGGCAGGACCTCAAAGAGAAGATCCGGCTTGCCGAACAGAAATACTTTCGTCTTGTCCAGGATATCCCTTCGCTGGTCTTCAGCATCAGGAAGGATTTCAAGCTGGAATTCATAAACCGGGCATCAGAGACAATGCTGGGCTTTTCACCCACTGAGGCCATGGAAGACCCCGAGTGGTTTCTGGGAAGGCTTCATCCCGATGACCTCCGAAGGATGAAGGACCTGTTTCTCAAGGCATTTCAATCGCGCTATTCAAGCTTTTCAGCCGAATGCCGCATGGTGCACAGAGACGGGCATACCCTGCATGTCATGGTCGGCTCCATGGCCCGCGCTGAAACCGAAAAGACCGAGGGTGCAGAAATGATACAGGGAATGATTGTCGATATAACCGATCGCGTCTTTTCAGAGAAAGCGGTTATACAAAGGGAAAAACTTAAGCTCCTGCGCTCCATCTCCGCCGAGGTTGCCCATGGAATACGCAATCCCCTCGTCTCAATAGGAGGGTTCGCCCGGAGGCTTCGCAAGAGATTCAATGAGCTGCCGGAGGGAGATATAATCCTGAGTGAATCCGAGAGGCTGGAAAAGCTTGTTAAGAGGATCGCGGAATATCTGAAGCCCGTTGAGGTCACCTATCGGGACTCCTCAATCAACAATGTAGTGACGGACTGCGTAAACAGTATAACCCAGGAGATGGAGGCAAAGAACCTGCGCTACAATCTAAAACTGGCGCCTGCATTGCCTGTGATTTCCATCGACAGGGAGATACTGGCCAGGATATTTACCGACCTGATCAGGAACGCGGAAAGTGAGATGGACACCGGAGGGGTGCTTGATATAAGGACCTATGAAAGCGACAATAACCATCACATTGAATTCAAAAATACCTGTCTGAAATCAAAGGAAAAGGATATGGAGCCGTTTTTCCTGCCGTTCAGCAGCGACCATGAAAGCGGGCTGGCTATTTCGTACCGCCTTCTTAAGGACATGGGCGGACTTCTGTCCTATTCCCAGGCTGAAAAGGAGACAATCTTTACAGTCTCCCTCCCTAAAAAACCATACAATTCCGTGTAGATTAAGTGTGGCGCCTCCAGGCAGATCTCGAGAGGTAAAACCTTTTTTAGATGAGCCTACCTGCCCCATCAATGCACAAAAAATATATTGAGTGCACTTTTTTTTGTGCATTTTTCTGTTTTTTGTTCTATGGTATCCTTGAAAATAAAATCTGAGAGACATCAGGAAACAAAACACATAACTTCTGTGTTATTTAAACAAATTATTCGGCACACCTCCATTTGCGAAAAATTATTCAGCAATTATAAGGTGTTAAACAAATATCAGCAATCCGTCTCTCTTTTATAAATTCATTTTTCACAAAAATGGATATAAATTGATTTAATTGCGGCAATTTTGTGAGATATTGGCATAATAATTGAAGTATTAACGGCTTTTATAAAATATTTTTTTAACCGGGATCGTATTCATTGATTAAGTATCAAAATAAATTGGATAGAGGGAACTTTGTAATCGACTTTAAACCAACATTATTCTTTTAATCAGGAAAATCCAAATGACCATAAATCCAAAGGCTACCATTCTTGTTGTAGATGATGAACAGGGGATACGGCAATCTTTTAACATGGTGCTGAAAAATCAGTTCAACATCCTTATGGCCGATTCCGGGAAAGAGGCCCTGGACCTGTTTACCAGAAATTCCGTTGACCTGGTCCTTCTGGACATCATACTCCAAAATGAAAACGGCCTGGACCTCCTGGAAAAATTCAAAGAACTGGACCCCAATACCGAGATTGTTATGGTAAGCGCTGTCAAGGATGTAAAGACAGCTGTAAAGGCTATTAAACTGGGCGCCTATGACTATCTGGAAAAGCCCTTTTTCGTGGAGGATATCCTGAAGACAGTCAACAGGGCGATGGAAAAACACCGGCTTGTTAAAGAGGTCACCTATCTCAGGGGAGAGCTGGAAAGAAACCATCCCTTTGACAAGATCATCGGCAAAGATAAAAAAATGCAGGACATCTTCAACCTGATCTCCAGCCTGGCAGACGGCGACGGACCGGTCCTGATCCAGGGAGAGAGCGGCACAGGCAAGGAACTTGTTGCAAGGGCTATACATAAACTCGGCTCAAGGCGTGATCAGCCCTTTGTGGTCATCAACTGTGCGGCAATCCCCAAAACCCTCATGGAGAGTGAAATATTCGGCCATATCAAGGGGGCCTTTACCGGCGCCTCCCAGCCGAAGACAGGAAAGCTTGAGGTTGGCGATAAAGGCCTTATTTTCCTTGACGACGTGGATACCCTTGATATCGCCATGCAGGCAAAACTCCTCAGGGTAATTCAGGAAAAGGAATTTGAAAAACTGGGCAGCACGAAGCTTATCAAGATAGATGCGAGATTCATAGCCTCATCAAACAAGGATTTAAAAAGCCTTATTGAGAAGGGGGAGTTTAGAGAGGACCTCTTTTACAGGCTTAATGTCTTTCCGATTGAGCTGCCTCCCTTAAGGGAAAGGAGGGGCGATATCCCGCTCCTCCTTGATCATTTCCTGGAGCTGTATGCGAAGACCTCAGGAAAGGAGCCGAAAAAGATTGCCGAAAGCTCACTGCATTTCCTGGTCGAGACCTATGACTGGCCGGGAAACGTCCGGGAGCTCCAGAACCTTATAGAAAGGCTGACCACAATAACAAAGGGCGATACCATATATCTTAAAAACATCAACGGATTCGGCGAGGACAAAGAGGACCGAAAAGAGATACGCGAAATGGCCTTACGAGACGCCTCTGAGCTCTTTAAAAAACAGCTGATTCATGAGGTTTTAGAAAGAGTCGGGGGAAACAGGACAGAGGCTGCAAAGATACTCGGCATTCATCGCAACACCATACATAAAAGGATACCCGGGTAAGCCGTTGACTGGAATCCCGCTATCGCTGCCGGTTTAATCGAAATTAAAACTCAACCCGGTGCAGGGTGGAGTGCCATACAAGCGGTGCCGCTGGCCTTGGCTGCGGCCAGTTTAATCGAGCATAAAACTTTTCAACCGGATTTCAGCTGCGGAGCAGCGAAATGTTAATAGACCTTAAATGTGATAGGTTTTTTAGCTCCGGAGGAGCGGCATGTTAAAAATTATGTCTGATTGCATTAATTTTTTATGTCGCTCCTCCGGAGCTAATATTTAATTACAATCCACCTGCTATTAATATATCGCACCTATGGCGCTATGTTCCTCTAAAACAAATGAAGTTTCTTAAGAGGTCAGTGCATCCTTTCCATATCAGCACGAAACATTCTTCTTGCCTTGATTTCATCCTTAATGGTATCAGAATATCAATAGATATCGCTAATATTTCCTTGATAAGGAGCCTCATTGAATACTCTTATGAATGATTTTCTCGTTCCATCCGGCGAGGTAGACCGCCGGATTAAAAGATTGCAGAAGAAACTGCAGGATAATAATCTGGAC
>Ga0209287_10000120_pt1 | contig 49985 bp, 50 predicted proteins | sample PPLLak3cmMay2015_2_FD_187255 | JGI IMG/M metagenome (GOLD analysis project Ga0209287, IMG submission 187255) | Freshwater sediment microbial communities from Prairie Pothole Lake near Jamestown, North Dakota, USA - PPLs Lake P8 Core (1) Depth... | ecosystem: Environmental > Aquatic > Freshwater... | reverse complement strand
TTGGCCAGAGCGCCTGACTCATAAGCTCAGCTCAAAGGTTCGTTTTGAAGCTAATGCTAAGATATCTGGAGGTCGCGGGTTCAAATCCCGCCCCCGACACCTTATTTATATACTCAACAGGAGAAAAAACGATTTTTTTTACTGCCCGACGTTGAACCCGCAAAATGATCTGCAAAATCATAGTCGAAGAAAAAAAACGATTTCTAATTTTCATTTCTTTTCAAAAATGTGAAAATGGTTACATCTGTTCAGAATATATATAAAACATAATGTATAAATAGTTAGCAAAGATATTATTTGCAAGGCATAATCCATGCAAAAGAGGAAAGTAAACATTCTCTTGGTAACAATGATTGTTCTTTTATTTGTTAGTACAAATATCATTCTAGCTTTGAATACTTCTCCTATGACAGCGACAGATAAACCTATTCATCCACTCATTTCAAATCTGGGATCTACCAGAGACTTACCATTTGGATACAATTGTTCGCCCACATGGCAGTGGGCAGTAAGTGGGGAAGGAACAGGTGTCCAATATGGAACAAGCACCGCAGTTGATGCATTGGGTGAAACCTATGTTCTGGGAACCTATGCGGGTACAGCAATCTTTGGGAACTTCTCGCTAACAAGCCAGGGCGTCTATAATGTGTTTGTCGCAAAATTAAGCCCAAACGGCACCTGGCTCTGGGCTGTAAGTGCGGGAGGGATAGATAGCACGTATAGTTCTCATATAGCTCTCGATGCTGATGGAAATGCTTACGTAATAGGATTCTTCAATGGCACAGCGACGTTCGGTAATACCACATTAACATGTTTGGGATCAATTGATATTTTTATCGCGAAGCTCGCCACGAATGGTACGTGGCGATGGGCTGTGAGATCAGGAGGTGTTACTGTTGATGAGGGGCATGGGATTGCGGTTGATGGTGACGGAAATGTTTATGTCTCAGGCAGGGGTTCTTTTTTAATTGCAAAATTAAGTAATGATGGATCCTGGATTTGGTCCATCTTAGCTAATGGAGGAAACTGCAGTGGAGAAGACATAGATATTGATGCCGATGGGAACCTGTACTTGACTGGAGAGTTTCTAGGTACAACTCTTTTCGGAAACACCACGCTTGTCTGTAATGGAGGAAACTCCGATATTTTTATCGCTAAACTCAGTCCTGGCGAAACCTGGCAATGGGCAGTCCGTACTGGCGGGAACCTGAGCGACATGGGAAACGCTATCGCCGTCGATGAAGAAAGTAATGTCTATGTTACCGGCATGTTCAGTCAAACAACTACTTTTGGCAACACCATACTCACGAATCGAGGGAATTATGATATCTTTATTTCTAAATTAAGTTCAACAGGTGCGTGGCTCTGGGCAATCAGCGCCGGAGGAGATAGTTACGAGGAGGGCAATGGAATTGCACTAGATGCAGCCTGCGGGGTTTATGTAACTGGTTTATTCTCAGGAAACGCAACGTTTGGAACAACGAACCTAACGAGCCAAACAACCTATGATGCTTTTTTGGCCAAGGTCAGCGCATGCGGTCGCTGGCAATGGGCGGTAAATGCACATGGAACATCGTATACACGCGGTCATGGTGTATCGGCAGATCTGGTGGGAAACGTGTATGTTACTGGATCATACAGAGATATGGTTACATTCGGTAATACTACTCTTGATAGTAATTCATTCGAGTCTGTTTTCGTTGCGAAATGTAGCTCGTTTCCAATAGAAAAGGCAGTAATTATTGGCCTAATTTCTAAACTCCAAAATATTAATGGATATTACTGTTTCCATCCCGTACTCCTTTTCAAGATCCCTTCATATCACTTTGTGAAAGCAGAGAAGGTTTTTGTTGAAGACGGGTATCGTGGAATCCTGAAGCCATTCATGGCCTTGGTGATTGGCAAAGTTATTATTCCGTGCATGTGCTGTGATGATGAATAAAAGCTAATGGTCATATTATGTTTTTTTCTCTTTGTGTTGACCTTATAAAGTAGACCCTGGGCTATTATCCGACGGACGATATTAAACTTAAAAGTTATATCGAAATCGTATCTTGACTGCTTTTTATGGTGGAGAGTTGGAGAATTAACTCTAATATCTGCCCCCAAATTAAAAAAAATGAGATTTGAACTTGGAGTTGAAATCCCGTCCCTTCGCACTAAAAATATAATCAAAAATTTTATCTACGAAAATACAATTCTACAATTTTCTCTCGTTTTAAGGGTCGACACTGAAGAATTACCACTGATGTCCGCCCCCGACATCCTCTTTATACATTCAAAAGGAGAAAAAACGACCTTTTTTTATCAGATGCACAGTGAACCTGGGAGTAGCAATATATTCCTTGAAGAGAAAAATGTTAATCATTAGAAAATTGGACGATTAATTTAATTTTATTAATTTTTTTTTGCTTTTGTATAACTAATTGAAAAAAACTCTTTTCTAGTGATAGATCATTCTCCTGTTTGAGGTAATACTATGGGAAAAAAAATAATCGGCATATTGTTAGTCGGGCTGGTGTTCGCACTGGTTATCCCAGTCGGAAGCTGTGACGCAGATTTTGATTGTAAATTATCCGCAGTTGGCGTGATTCGAATCGACTCAACCAATTGCGCGATAAAAGGATTTGTCTTATTCGGAGAAAACGATGGTCAAGATCTGAGATTCTCATTCATCAATATCAAATTCGATGACAGAAGAGCACCCGTAGAGTTAGACAGTAAGATGCCGTTTTTACTGCACACCATTAAATACAACCCTGCTGTGTAAAACATAAAAAAAAACAGAAGAAATTCATCTTTTCTTCTCTTTTTCTTTCTTTTAATCATACCTTTGTACAAAAAAAATAATCACATTCAGAGGGTATCCATATTTATTCAAAGGAGTCTTTTTGTCTGTAGAACTGAAAACACCTGGAGAGGTCAATGGAAGATACCTTCTGTTGTTATCAGATGGGCGAATAGAAGATCACCGACGATCTAGGGGATTTTTCACTCTATCGCTGGATTGGTAAATCGGATTTTTCCTAAATCTAATACTTTTTTTCCGCTTTGGTCCTCTTAGTGTTATGAAGATATGTTTATAAAGAGATTTTTGATTTAAAATAGAGCGAATGGATGAAAACTATGCCAAAAAGAAGTAAAGAGAGGATTGCTGAAGACACTCAAATGATCCTTGCTGAACTTCAAAAAAACGGAAAAGAACATATCGACCTGATCGCAAAACAATGTCATATCTCAAAGCAAAAACTATTGAGAACGATTACACAGCTTGAAAAAAATCATAAGATTTGGGGATATACCGCTATTGTTGATGAGCAAGAACAACATCTTAAAAAATTTATTCTCTTATTAAAAAGAACTGGTAAAAAATTTGATCTGAACGCTCTGGATGAAATTGAGTTGCATCAATTCAAAAATGAGTATACTCCGATGGGGATTACTATAGTGAGTAGTTATTATGTCAATGGTGAGTACGACTGGATGGTGATTTTTACAGCTACTGATTTGATACAGGCAAAAAAATTCAGTACGATCTTATTTGAGCATTATCCAGGCATGGCTGAAAAAGTAAACCTGATGCAGGTAATTTTTACAAATCGGGAACATTATATTGCGAGTCCGGATCAAACGAAATTAAGAGAATTTATGTAATGGAGAGAAAAGTTTGCGGACATTCATGTTCTTTCTCATTAGGATGTTATTACTTGTCCTTGTAGGAGTACATGGATGTCAAGCAAAACCTAGTATACGTGAAAGGGCGATGGTCACGTATGTGAGTTTTGCTGAGGGTTCTGGGGGATCATATCGGAGAAGAGTTCCAGTGGAACACGGTATTTTGACCCTGTTTTTTTGTCATTCTGATTTCACAAAAAGGGATGACGATTGTGGTTTATCGATGTTCTGCTGCCGTACATACCGAATATTCAGATGTGAGGTGACACAGTACTAATAATAAAAATGATACAGCGATTCTAAGGGTCATCGGCGATTCGGTACATGAAGAGAATAACGAGTTTTTCAAAGGATGCTGAGAATCTGTTTATACAAGAAAAAATTAAATACTATAGAGTAAATAGATGATATTGTTGGAGGGAAACCGACGGAGAAAAGAACGATACAAATATCGTTACTCATGTATTGTGCATTATTATGTTGTGCTGTGGTAGATCTTACATTATCATATAATTATTTTTTATCTGAAACTGAGGTTTTTGTCAATACAGAATCAAACGTTGAATTTGTAAATTTCCTGACAGACGGCGACTTTCCAGCGCATAATTTCATAAAATTCATCATCGCTTTACCACTTTTATTATTTCTTTTAAGCTGGTTTGATGTATTACATGAAAACATGAGTAGTACTACCATGTTTTATATCGAACGTTTGGGGAGAGCCTTCACCTTAACAATACCAAGTTTGTTTTGTATATCGTACAGCTGCTCAGGATTTACGTGGTATACGAATTCACAAGTCATTTATGATTTCCTATCGGTCGTTGAAACAATGATCTATGGTTCCATCATGATTGTGATTTGTTCTCTTTTCTTGCTAACGCTATATCTTGTACTCCACTCTTTTTCTTTTATGCGGTCAACAAAAATAGTGTAAATCTTCCCTGCAGGAGATCATGCTTCAAATTCGTCGGTGATTTGCCGTAACGCACCGATAAGCCCATCGAGTTGTTTTATGATTTTTAATGCCTCAAATTTACTTCCTTTCAGTTTTATCCTGTTTTTAAGAAGAGCCATTGCTGTCCCAATCTTCCCTTCGAAAATATCCCTATAGGTACCATAGTTACCTGTAATGACAAACACAGGTTCTTTATCGGTAATCGTATCACCGATACGAAGGATAAAATCACTTAATTGACCGTCTTTAAGTTCAAGGTAGAAATTCGTCGTGGTATCCTGCGGAGGGACATGTTCGATGACGCCAAGGACCGATGTTGTCAAGCTCCCAAGGTCTTTGACAGGATCAAGGTTGCTGCGAATATACTTTTTACCGTATTCGATCCAATCATCAGATAAGAATTTTACCATTCTTCATAATCTCCTAAGAGCGAGTGAAGCACATCTCGAAACATGGCATCTTCCTCAGGCGTGAGTCCTTTCGGCAGGGGATACAGCACATGTTCCTTGCGGTAAATCCCTTTAAACAGATAATTGATAAGAGTAAAAATATTGCCCAGCACCAGAGATTGCTCCGTGGTTTCCAATAATGTCTTACTGATCCTGCTCGCAGCGTTTGGGTCATTGTGATCATAGAAATAATCATACTCGATGTAGATGAACTTCCCATGGTCCAGTGGGCTGATAAAGCCAAGGGCATGCTCCAGATGGTGTTTATCACCGACGTCTGAAAACATCTTGATCCATTTCAGGATATGCGTCTTATCACCAGCCCACACAGCACCTCCTGGTCCCATCGCCATGCGTTGTCTCATCAACCGCGAAGGCAAGATACGGAACGCATGCAGCCACACGACGTTCGTAAACTCAGGTTTTGAGTATATTTTTTTGAAAAACTCCTGTAAATCAGTGTCATAGACCTTTGCGATATTCGCAGGAGTCGCATCCAACCCTTGCTCCAGATGTTTCTTCATCGGGCCAGCAAAGATTGCCCTAAGGGGATCGTCCTCCTCTGAAAGGATCTTCATAAACTCGCTATCCTTCAGGGACGCAAGCTTTGGCGAACCAAGAATCAAGGTCTTCAGCATGGATTGATCAATGGTGTACCCAGCGATTTCTTCGACGATCTTTTTATCCTCTTTTGTACACACCACATCAAGCACATATCTTAGTTTCAAATAGTTTTTACACACATCCTCGAAATCGGTGGCGATTTGACGGGTAGGGCAGATGAACTCCGCAAGATACTTATATGAAAGCACAGCAAGTGAAAGACCCACCCCACGTCTCCCCAGCTCCAAGACCATATCTAAGGCATCTTCGACGTTATCAAAAGGTACCATGACTGCTTCTTCATCCTCAAAAACAGGGAACAGTTTCACGGTAGTCTCAGTAATGATATACGGGGGGCTGAGTGATATGTTTGCAAATCCATTATCAACTGAATAGGGGTTCGCTATCTCCATATCATGATGAGTTTTAATGGTCCCATCATTGTCGACCAATGCAAGGTCAATGAAATTATCAGCAAAACACCCATAGGTATTCCCCCAAGTTGTGACAATCCCGGTGGTTGCGATGTTCGCACAGACATGCGCTCCAGCCTCTGCGACATTAGCTCGGAGATGATGCTTATAGGCTTCTTTCTGCAGCTCAAAGGATGTGACACCTGCACCGACAATAGCAGTACTACTCTCAGGATGGATCTCTAGTTTTTTCAGCCGCAAGAGATCAATGACAATCCCACGTTCAAGGTTGGTGGCATTTGCAAGCACCGTTGGTGATGCTACTGATAACGCAGTCCCACCACTCCGGGGGAGAAACGGGATGTTATGCGTGTTTGCGAATTGGATAATCTGGGATACCTGCTCGGTGGTCTCTGGCATGACTACATAAAAATCCAAGGGGACATCAGGTGGGATGATCGAGCGGATATACGACGCGATAATCATCGGATCATTCGTCGCCCATTTCTCTCCAACGATCTGACGAAGACCTTTTACGATAGCATCTTCAGGCACATTCTGAAACTCACTAACATCAAGAGTATTCGCATAGTCCTTTAATGCCTGTGCAACCTTTTCAGGTCGAAGCTGTGTCGCAAAATTACACTGTTTATCACAAATACCACACAGAGAACAGGAATTCGCTATTTCAAGTAATTTCTCTGTTGGTTTCAGCTTTCCTTCATCAAGATGTTTGACTAGCTCCATGCGGCCCTGTGGCCAGTACGCTAAAAACCCATGTTTTCTCCCAGAAGGACATAACCCGGTCCCGAGAAAATCAATCCGACACATCCCGCAATGTGTCCCTTTATTTGCGATAGCAACTGCATCATCCAAACAAGTCTTATTTACAGTCATTGCTTTATGGTGTGTCATTTGTTTCCCCCAGGGCAATCCTTTTCATGATTTTTTTCATAGCATGACCCCTATTAAATGTTTTTATCAGAATTTCATACGAGAGCATATTACGAAAAGTAGACTACATAATTTCTCTAATTGATTCAATGAACAACAGTAATATAAAAAATAATCAGTTCACAGAAAAAAACCATGAGGTACAGAGCTTTTACTGGAAAGATTTTCGTTCAGAATTCAGGAATCACTACCGTAGCTGTGACCTGATTTTTTCAAATCATTCGAAAGAAAACCGTTCGAAAAGATAAGAAAGCAAAGAGGAGAGAAACGGATGTGTCTGAAGAAAAGCCCGTAAGAAGTTACCATCGAACACCGTGCTTTTTGGCATCGTGACATCAAGGGTCGCCCAAGAGCTCTCTAGGTTGAAGATGTCCTTTGCTTTGACTTTCACTTCATAGGTTCCTTTTTTCGACCATGAATGATTCACTTTCATAGGAGCCCCAGGAGGTAAAGGCCCAAGCCATCCTGTATTGGTACCATCGTCCCAGTCAAACCAGTAGTAAATTGGGTCTCCATCGATATCAACCGTCGAACCGGTATACATGTATGGTTGTCCAGGTGTTCCTTGCGCAGCCCCAGTCAGAGTAGGTATGTTAGGTGCATTATCGATCGTCACCGAATCTGACGCGGGTGTAGCATCAATATTACCGACTGTGTTGATCGCACGTGTCTCAATCAGATGTGTACCATGTGGGAGTGGGATTGTCGTAAATGAATAAGTTTCTATCGGTTGATTATAGGCTCCATCACTGGGAGCTGCTGCGTACCAGTACCCGCCGTCTATGCGATACAACACCACCATGATTTTATTGACACTCACATCGTTTCCAGCACACCCAGGTTGAGGATTATTATTCGGATAAGGGACTTCTGTTGCAGTGCCTGTGTAGGTAAGAACCTGATTTGGAGTAGGATCCTGCGGATAGGGGTTTAAGACGGTCGCAGGGAATGTATCAACAATGTCTTGAATGGTATCATAATCGGTATCCCGCCAGCCCACCTGAAGTTTCGTCCCGGTCGAAAGGCTAAGAAAATTAGTGTCCATCAGGCAACCAGAGCCTTCAATATCAGCCGCATTCAGATACCCGCTGAATTCCGTGTTTCCATCATATTCGTCGGTCGCCCAGAAGATATGACCAGTCTCATGAGCCATCACCTGATTCATCGCAGAAATACCCCACCCATCATTATCATAGGTCATGACGATATAGGGACCACCGAGGTACGCATAGGCAAAATACCCATCGGAGAAATCTCCACCTATGTCATTGCTGCTATCAACGAGAAACACGGTCAAAGCCCAATCGGTTCCTTTTGCGGTTCGCATCGCGTTGACATAATCCCGTGTTCGTTTCATCCAATCACCTGAGCTATACCCAAGAGAGGCCATGGCTTCACTAACCCAGAGTTTCTCATACGTTGGATTAGTCATGGCGGAGGGATGAATAATCGGTTCATAGCTTGTTGGAACCGCAGTGTGAACATCTAGGACATAACTCAGGCTCGCCCATTGGTTTTGATTCATCCACCATGACATGGCTTGATTAATCTGATTTTGGACATTGTTTGTTTCTGTGGTATTCCAGTTCTCTGTACTAGGATCAATTGCTCCATTGCTTTCCAGGAAAATTAAACCAACTCCAATAGACCCAATAAGATACTCACTGGTATCATAATATCCTGGGCCAGGGCCCATAAATTGACGTTCGTTCGGATCGTTATAACGAAGCAGATCATTGCTTAACACTTCGATTTCACCATCAGGGTTGCTTAAGGGAGATGCTAACGTATCATCGCTGGTTCCACTAATCGTAGATAGTGGTAGGGTACTTGCACACATTAACAACAACATAAAATAACTAATGATTTTTGTTTTCATATTCTTCCTCTCAGTAACATAAATCAATTTCAATATTTATATGTTACTGATTGATAATTTTATAGTATCTCTTTAAAAAAATACGGTTTTAAGGGTTTTTTTAGCGGAGCAGTCCTCTTCACTAGAATGAAAATATTTTAAGAAGCATCTATTTTATTTCCAAGAAAAATCTGCGAAAAACGCGGTGTATGTTAGGAAACAGCATCTAGGGAAGTACTGGATGTAGGCAGTAAAATAAGCAGTAAATTGGGTAAAAAACTAAATATGAAAACGATATTAATTTTACTAAAGGATAAAAGAGATATCGCATGAAAACAAAAAATGAAAAAGTAGTTCAAGTAATCCTCATGGGAGTTCTTCTGACATTCATCATAGTTCTGACAGGATGCATGTATAAAATACCGGAAAATCCTCATACGTTTACAAGGACAATAAACGCTGATGGACTGCAGCGGACCTATCGAATCCACATTCCACCAGAATTACCCGTAAATAGCACACCAGCACTGCTTTTTGTTCTTCATGGTGGTGGCGGCACCGGTGAGGGCATGGAGAGAAGCTTGACACTTGGTGGGTTTAATACCATAGCAGACCAACAGAATTGCATCGTAGTGTACCCCGATGGTGTTGAGAAAAACTGGAACGACGGCAGAAAAAATGTTACAGACCCAGCACATCAGCAAAACATCGATGATGTCGGTTTCTTCACCATCCTTATCGAGAATCTTTCCCAGGAGTTCAATATAGATCCTCATAGAATTTTTGTTACAGGGATATCCAATGGGGCGATGATGTCCTATCGTCTCGCTTGTGAGATACCTGAAAAAATAGCGGCAATAGCTCCGGTCGCTGGTGCTCTGCCAATCGATTTGCTCTCCGTGAACATCTCTGATGCGCCGATCTCAGTGTGTGTCATTAGCGGCACACATGATCCGCTCGTCCCTTGGGAAGGAGGCTTAGTCGGTTTCCCTAGGAATCCTCGTGGAATCGTTCTATCTGTACCCGAATCGGTTTTATTTTGGGTGTCCCATAACAACTGCTCTACTCCCCCAAACAGCACAGTACTTCCAGATAGAGATCCGACAGATCATACGTGGGTTCAAAAAGATACGTACAGGAATGGTGCGAATGCTACGGAGGTAACTCTCTACACCATCTATAACGGTGGTCATACGTGGCCAGATGGATACCAGTATTTCCCAGAGTCGCTCATTGGAAGGACGACTCATGATATTAACGCAAATACGGTGATATGGGATTTCTTCTCAGTTCATCCTAAAATATGATAAATTGAACAGGTATGACGCTCTTCTACAGGTTTACCTTATTATCGTTAATATTTTGGTTTCTGATGGAGTTGAACGTGAAGTTCATTAATCTCATTTTTTAGCTCCATCATTTTCATCTCTCGATTCACTGTGATGACTTTATACCGCTCAAGTTCGCTGATCTTTTCTTTTAACGCTTGTTCAGCTTTTTTATTCTCGGTGATGTCTTCCATCGTCGTATAGATAGAGATGACTTTTCCGTTTTCATCGAACATGAAGAAATCATGGTTTATGAAGAGTTTTTTCTCCCCGGTTTTTGTATGATATTCACGTTCACGGCCACCAGTATATGATTTTCCTTCAGATATCTTCTGAGCGAAGGACTTTTTAGCAAGGGTTTTTTCGTTTGCTGAGATGAAATCAAAGATGGATTTCCCAAGGATTTCTGCTTTTGAATACCCAAATATTTGGCACCATTTCTCATTGACATCAGTTATAAGGCCATCTGGAGATAATGTGTGGTAGGGGACCGGTGCTTTCTCATAAAGGAGCTTGAATTTCTTCTCAGATTCTTCAAGGTTTCTTTCCGTACGTTTTTGTTCACTGATGTCTTTCATGACACCAATGGAACCAACGACCCGATCTTCATGGTTTTTCAGGACACTTAAGGATATATCAACGTCTATTTGTTGATTATCCTTTTTTTGTATCTTTGTTTCAAGATGATGCTGCATGCCTTTCTGACGAACATTTTGTGACCTGATTTTCTGCCACTCAGAAACCGGGTATAAATCTTTGACAGGCTTCAAATATAAATCATCTTTGTTCATCCCTAGCAATAGTTCTGCATATTTATTCCAGGAGATGATTTTCTCATTCTCATCAGTCATAGTGATAGCGACAGCAGAGTTGTCAAAAATCGTTCTGTATTTTTTCTCAGATTCTTTTAATTCTGTTTCGACCTTTTTCAATTCGGTGATATCTGTTATGATAGCAACGGAACCGACTATTTCTCCTTTACAGCCTTTTAAGATACAGATGGAGAGATCAACATCAAATGGTTCAATATTTTTCCGTAGCATCTTGGTTTCCATTCGATACCGGATTCCCTTCTGACGAACATTTTCGTTACGTATTTTTTCCCATTCTTCAGGGGGATACAGGCTACTTACGGGTCTCATGAACAAGTCGCTCTCCTGCAAATCAAAGAGCTCTTCAGTGTATTTGTTCCATGAAACAATACGTTCCTGGTTGTCTGCTAAAGTGATGGCGACCGAAAAATTCTCAAAGATTGTTTCAAATTTATCCTGAGGACTTATCAGATCAATAACCGTGCGTTTTGACTCGTAACGAGAGGAAGTATTAGTACTTGTGGGAATGGGTTCATGGCGTTCAACAAGTGTGTTTGAAATTCCCATTTCATTCATATCAATCGATGTTTGATTTTGTAGTGTACCTAATCGTTCCTCTTCCCGTAGAATTTTTACTATTTCAGGATCTTTTTTCATGAATCCATCTCCTCTAAACCTCTCTAAAACAAAGCAGAACTCCTTATGTTTTTAGGGAAAATATCGCTCCATTTTTCGACGTTGTGTGTTTTTTTTACCTCATCACATCCAATCATAGCAAGACTATTGCAGACTTACAATATGAAATACTTTCTTTATATAAAAGATTACTCATGAAGTAGCAGATAGTCATATGGTTAAATTCGAAGAACGGAAGATATCAAGCAATAGAAAATTTTAAATTCTACATTTTATACATGCGTGTGGAGGCACTATGTATTATGTGGTTACAAGCACGTTTATACCTCTTAGTAGGTCTTATGTTTGCGATCCTCTACGGGATCCTAGTCGGTATTGGGTATTATCTGCAGATCACCGGCTTGTATTTTTATCTCTTCATTATAGGAATCGCTGCAGGCTTCGTTCTCTTACAATTCATGATAGGACCAAAAATCGTCGAATGGTCCATGCGGATTAAATACGTCAGTGAACAAGAATACCCAAAGCTTCATCAGATGGTCGCAGAACTTGCAGATAAAGCAGGATTGCCAAACAAACCAAGGATTGGGATTTCACAACTACCGATCCCTAATGCATTTGCGTTTGGACGGACGAAGAAAGGATCACGTGTCTGCGTCACCAAAGGACTTCTGGAGTTGTTGAATGACGATGAGTTAAAAGCGGTTCTCGGTCATGAGCTTTCCCATATTAAGCATCGTGATGTCGCTGTGATTACCATGCTGAGTGTGATTCCGATGATTTGTTACATGATCTATATATCGTTTCTCTGGGGCGGTATGGGACGACGTGACCGGGACAGTGGCGGAGCAATCGCGATTGGGATTCTTGCACTGGTCGTCTATTTTATCACCAGTCTTCTTGTTATGTACGGCTCTCGAATCAGGGAGTATTATGCGGATCAAGGCAGTGCCGAGCTAGGAAATCAGCCTCATCATCTGGCGACTGCTTTGTATAAACTGACCGTGAGTACCGCAAGGACACCAAAGAAGGCATTAAAACAGACAGAGGGGATGAAGGCATTCTTCATCAGCGACCCTTCACGGGCTATGTACGAAGTTCGTGAGCTAAAAGACATCGACATGGATATGAGTGGTACGATAGATCAAAGCGAACTCATGATGCTTTCGACAAAGAAAATATCGCTAAAGGCTAGTGATAAGCTCCTTGAGGTGCTCAGCACTCACCCTAACGTTGTGAAACGTATCAAACATCTGTCTGAACTGACAATGAATTAAATGGATTCTCTGTATGAGGATTTGGGATATTCCACCAGAACAGCTTTGTCGAAATCATCTGTTAGGTGAACATCGAGAGCTGCATGCGATCTGGTCTATTTTAATACATAATAAGAAAGGGTACGCACATCATCCTGAGACTTTACGATGGAGAGGTAAGCAGAAAGCACTTTATCTTCGGCATGAGGCACTCGTAACAGAGATGATACGACGGAGATATCATCATCATAGTCCTCTGGAGATACAATTCGCAACAGGAGAGGATCACCAAGACATCCTTGTTGATTCACGTGACGAACAAGTTCGTTTACTCCGACAGAAAAACTGTGGATGTATGGTGTACCACTAAACAATTGTATATTTTTTTTTAAAAAAAAGAGAAGGGGTGTTTCTACTTTTGTCCTACACCGCCCCATTTTGAGATATATATAATTCCGAGCACGGATACAAGAGTTATAACAACTGCCACGACTACTGCAATACCTGCACCGCTCCATGTTGTTGGTCCACCGTCTGCCCAAAGTCCAGCAAGTTTCATTATACCAACTATGATATCTTTCCAGATTAATGCTATGATGAAACCAAATGCTGCGGCTATTGCTACGGCTATTGTGCTCTTAATTTCTTTTATTGTTACCATTTTTCACCTCCCCAAGGTTATTTCTAAAGGCAAAATATCCCAGCGCTATTTAATAATTTCGAAAAAAATCATTTAATTTATAAGTTATTCTAATGGGATGAGTTTTTTTCCATATAAAAATCGTAAACAGAGTAACGGCCAGAGAATCAAGACGACAAGTAATACAAAAGGGAGTAGGGTACCGAGATGTTCAACGAGATAACTCAAGATGACAAACGGAATTAAGAGAAGCGCAAGTCCTTCATGGGCTCCTTCGTATCGAAGCATCTGGTCGCGTTTGTCAAGAGGTGTTGTAAGAATCCCTCTTGTTGTAAATAAGAGGATACATGCGAGTATAAGAAACCCAAGGAGGGGAATCGGATAACCATCGAGCAATGGAGATGAATACCCGAAGAAGAATGGGAGTATGACTACGATCAGATGAACGAGTTTTATGCCATAGGTATACAAAAGAAATAAGACTGGTTTTTTCAATTGTTTTCCAACTGCGCGCACACCGAAGAGTACCGGGGTGGTTCTTATCCCAAGTTTTGTGTCAAACTCAACGTCCTTTAAATTCGCAGAGATACCAACACTGAATATCCACTGGAGGAACGCCACGCAGGAAATAATGACCGCAAAGGGTGAAATCTGGTCTGAGACAGTTAAAGCACCAAATATCCCATAAGAAAATACTGCTGCTCCTAAAATATATTCCATTGCAGGAAGACGTTTGCTGTATCTATTATACAGAGTCATCAGCAAAAAGGCTACTAATAGAACAATAAGAGAAAGAAGGGAAAAGAAAAAGACAGAAGCAAGAGCTATTGAAATGAAAAAAGAACCAAGGAATAGAATCCGGGCATTGGTCCTCGATACCAGACCAGACGTGAGTGGTCGTTGCACAACATATTTTGATTGATGATCGACCTCGACATCATAATAGTCGTTTTGAACAAAGACAAAGATATGACCCAACAATCCGATGAGCAACAACAAAGAGAGATGAAATACATCGAATTCTCCATTGCACAACGCACCGAAAACAGGAGTAAAACCAATAAAAAGAATACCATATGGTCGAATAAGCTTGATGTACTCTTTTATCACTCGCACAATCCCAAACCCTGTTTAGAGGAGTATCTCTACCCATTTTCCTTGTCCTTCCCATAACCTGATGGATGACAAGGGTAACTTTTCTTTTAATTGCTCAGCAATCCAGAACAGTATATGCTCAGCAGTTGGGTTCTCAAACATCTCGTTTAATGCCTGATGATCGAGTTTTTCAAGAACGGACGTCTCGACGATTTGTTTCATTTTTGCAAAATCAACGACCATCCCGTCTTTCTTCACATCGCCTTCGATGACGATCTCTACTTTGTAGGTATGTCCGTGTAACTTCTCACATTTTCCCTTATAATTTGGGATAAAGTGTGCAGCATCGAAATAAAATTCACGACACAGTCTCATCAGAGATAACTCCTTTTTTTTATGTAGAAGAATAGGAATGAAGAATATAAACATCATCTATTTGTAGAGCAGGACTTTCTCTTCGCCTAGATGATTTTTGTACAGCTCTTGAATCGATTTTTTAAGGACAGGGTGAATAAAATCTGGATTCAGGTCTATCATCGGTTGAAGAACAAAAAGCCGTTCGTGCAACAAAGGATGAGGGATAACAAGATTTTTTGTATTAACAATGTTGTTTCCATAAAACAGGATATCGATATCAATAATCCGGGGTCCATTTTTCACGTTTTTAGCTCTACCTAGTTTTCGTTCAATGGATTTGAAGGAAGATAACAGGTGTTTCGGCTCAATTTCTGTTTGAATTTCGACGACACAGTTCAGAAACCAGTCTTGTTCAATATTCCCGACTGGTTCGGTGAGGTACATGCGAGATTTTTTTTTTACTTCACATATCTCAGAGATACGGCAAAGAGCGCTGGTGATATTTCCTTGTTTATCGCCGATATTTGAGCCAAGACCAAGGTAGACGACTGGCATTATACACCCCGGATTGCATCAACTACTTGGATAGCTCGTCTGCATTCCTTCACATCATGAACCCGTACGATATTTGCTCCGTTCATGATAGCCACAGTTATCGCCGCTATTGTTCCTTCCAGACGTTCGTTCACAGGAAGACCAGTTATTGTCCCGATGAATGATTTCCTGGAGGGTCCGATAAGGATAGGGCAGCCAAGAGATTTGAATGTCTCAAGGTGTTTCAGGATCTGTAGGTTATGCTCCACAGTTTTTCCAAAACCAATCCCAGGGTCTATGATGATCTGTTGGATTCCAATCTTATGCGCTGTTGCAATCTGTTCTTTAAAGAATGATGTAATTTCTCCAAGCACATCCTGATAGACAGGTTTCTGTTGCATGATCTTCGGAGTCCCTAGCATATGCATCAGGACAACAGGCACGTTATGTTCTGCTGCAACATTCCTCATAGCAGGGTTGCTAAATCCTGTGATATCATTAATGAGATGTGCCCCTGCTTTGATGCAGGTGTCTGCGACAAGTGGTTTATAGGTGTCGATAGAAATCGGCACAGAAACCTCGTCAACCAATCGTGTCACTACCGGTAAGATCCTGGCGAGTTCTTCATTTTCTGATAATGGTTCGGAGCCGGGTCGTGAGCTTTCGCCACCAATGTCGATAAGATTTGCTCCATCGGAAACCATTTTTTTGCCATGGGCGACAGCAGCATCAACGGTATTGAACAATCCCCCATCAGAAAACGAATCAGGGGTGATATTCAGTACTCCCATGATTAGGGTTTTTTCAAATCGCAAGGTATGTTCCCTACAGACAATCGGTGCGAGTGATGACATTATTCTCCCAAAATGAGGACGACCTATTAATAATCAATGTTTACCCCGAGATAGCCTCATGAAAATCCTATGACGCCTTTCGATAGGGACAATACAGAGGGTTGAAATAAAATCTCACTTGTTCAGAGTTATTATTATAACTAGTGTAATTATATAAATGGATAACAGATGTACAACAAGACTTTATAAGGAATAAAACAACCGTTCATTGCATGATAGTCATCGGACTTTTATCGACGGAAGAAGAAGCACTGGAAATCCAATTCATCGCAAAAATCTGCACCGTTGAAAACCGCATCCGCTACCTCGTCCATGTTGAAAGGATTAAACAACTCGTCAGCAAAGAAGAAAGACTCTGACGCAAATTACAAAAACACCCTGCTTGTTCTCCACCTACATATGACCGTTCTGATTATTTCTTCAACAGAGGATCCCGCAAGCACACATATAAAAAACAGTCTTTTAGAACAAACCGCTTGGGAAGACCAAGGTATTTTTTACAGCACTCCGGTTTACAGAAACACCTCTATAAAGAACCTTGTGATGATAACGATCCCTGATAAAAAAATACGACATGAAAACATCGATACGGAAATACAAGACCAGCTCCACATCGACCCAGACATCGCGATCTTTCTTTCCAGACATCGCAGTAAAACAGGGGAGCCTACACTAACGGTCCATCCGATTGGTAATTTTAGTGATGCCGAGTTCGGTGGTCAACCAAAGACATTGGTACCTGCGGCACCAAAAATGATGACCCATCTTCTCAGACTCATTAAAAAAAACCTTCAGTCGACAGGTCTTGACTATAAAGTCTGTTATGAAGTCACCCACCATGGCCCATTCCTCAGGATTCCTACCCTTTTTGCAGAGGTGGGAAGCACAGAGGTCCAATGGCAACAAAAAGAACCTGCATGTATCATCGCAACATCGCTCCTTGAGCTGCTGCATACCCATCAGCATGAGAAAGAATTCCCAAAAGATATCCCTGTTCTTCTTGGGATTGGAGGGGGACACTACGCGCCACGATTCACCGATATCGCGTTTCAGAAAAAAGTAGCCTTCGGTCATATGATACCTTCCTATAAGATAGATGAAGGAACAATAGATGATGAAATCCTTGAAAAAACGATACAGGCAACACCAAATTTAACAGGATTATATCTTCATAAAAAAGACCTCAAAAAATCACAAGTCACTCTCTATAGAAATTGGTTTGAGAAGAAAGGCATAGCTCTTATTTCAAGTAAAGAACTCCTAGATCTCTGATTTGGTTTCCTTCAAGGGATATTCTGTTTTGAACTCATCGAAAAACACATGTTCAAAATCAATGATTTTTCCGTTTTTAACTTCTATGCCATCATTATTTAATCTTCGAATCTTGTCATTGATCCCAAGGCCAAATCCACCCAGACGTCCATCAGATTTAACAATCTTAAAACAAGGCATTGCATCTGCATCGGGGTTTTTATTCATATAGGTACCGACGATTCTTGCGTATTTTTTGTTTCCAAGAGCCTTGGCAACAGCACCATAAGTCGAAACACGTCCTGCGGGTATTTGCCTCACTAGAAAATAAGTATAATCGGAAAGATTCATATGTCCTTATAGGCTATGAGCTAAAATAAATTTTCCATAGAGCGAGAAGATGAATACCATTAAATTCTTAGGAACCGCAGGTGCACGTTTCGTTGTCATGAAACAGCTTCGGGCATCTGGCGGCATCTGGCTTTCCCTCGATGAGACCCATGTGCTTATCGATCCAGGACCTGGCGCACTTCTTCGTTGTCTATCGAGCAGGCCAAAGCTGGACCCACAGGATTTGGAAGGAATTATTCTGACGCATCGCCATCTTGACCATTCCAATGACATCAATATCATGATCGAAGCAATGACAAACGGGGGATTCACAAAGAAAGGAGTCGTGTTCGCCCCAGGCGATGCTCTTGAGGGCGACCCAGTGATTCTAAAATATGCAAGGGAACAAGTCGACCATATCGAGATTCTCAAAGAAAAAGGAAGCTATCATCTGGGGAACATCTCCTTTGAAACACCAATACAACTGAAGCATGGGGTTGAAACATATGGGTTGAATCTCAGGGGAAAAAACAGCACGGTCTCTCTAATTACCGATACTGATTATTTCCCGGGTCTGGCCTCTTTTTTTACCGGGGACATCCTCATTGTCAATGTCGTGATGTTAGAAGAGAGAAGCAACATTGAGCACCTCTGTTTACACGAGGCAGAGCTCATCATCAAAGAAAGTAAGCCGCGTCTAGCGATTCTTACGCATTTTGGGATGGGTATGGTAAAAGCAAAACCCTGGGAGTTAGCAGAACAGCTCACAAAGAAGTTAGGTGTCCAGGTTCTGGCAGCCCAAGATGGGATGCAGATTGATATTGACCAGTATACAACATAGCTTTTAATTCTCTCCAACGATATCAACAAATGATGAAGGTACGGTCTCTCCTTCCAAAATACCATGATATCCTTGAAGAAAACAGGACCGCCCAGTATCTTGATTGTAAACACATCCCGGTTTCATTTGAGAGATCACAATCCACAGATGAACTCTGGGAACTGCATGAGAAAGCACTCCGCTCGTTCAATGTTCAGAACACGATACAAGCACCATCGCTTCTTGATCTAAAAATAGAGCTTGCCGACCGTCTCTTTCAAGCATGTTGTTTCTGTGAACACAAATGCAAGGTCGACCGCAGGAAAATACCTGGGGTGTGTGGTGTTCAAGAAGCGCATATCGCTACTGAGTTTCTCCATTTTGGTGAAGAAACTGTCCTAGTCCCGTCGCATACGATCTTTTTTTCGGGATGCACTTTTCAGTGTGTGTTTTGTCTGAACTGGGATATCAGTCAGTTACCCTGTGGGACGTACATACCACCAGAACAACTGGAAAACGTAATAGAACAGCGGAAAAAACAAGGTGCTCGAAATGTGAACTGGGTTGGTGGAGACCCCACATCAAATCTTTTGTATATCATTCAGGTTCTACAGAATGTAGATACGAACATTGCACAGGTGTGGAACTCGAACATGTACTGTTCTGAGGAGACAATGAGACTCCTCCATGGAGTCATCGATATCTATCTGACTGATTTTAAATACGGGAATGATTCCTGCGCAAAACGACTCTCCAAAGTCGATGGATATACCGCTGTTGTGAGAAGAAATCATCTGCTTGCGTACGAGCATGGTGAGATGATCATTCGGCATCTGGTACTCCCCAATCATATCGATTGTTGTTCAAAACCAGTCATAAAATTTATTGCGCAACACCTGCCAAATGCATTGGTCAATATCATGGCTCAATATAAACCAGAATACAGGGCGTCCGAACAAAAAGACATATCGCGGTCAGTTTCACCTGAAGAAATTGTGCAGGTAAAAGAATACGCTGAGAAACTTGGAATCCACCAGATATAATTCAAGTGAGACTTCGTCTTTCTTTCTTCTGCAGTTCTTTTACTTTACAGTGACCTGATACATGCAAAAAGATTTATGACTATGATGGTATCAAAACACCTCATCGTCTATGATTCCACTCCGTCTTAGAGAACGAGTCTTTTTCCAATTGTTTCGCTAACACCAGTTCCGCGTTGCTTAATTTTCCTTCGATCAACTCGACATGAAATTCTTGCTCAAAACCTATCTTCAAGGCAGCTGCAACTTCCTTGAACCGTATCTCTTTGCCTAAAATGTGTTTTATTGAAGTTACTCGTTGTTTGACATCAGCGATGAGTTTATCCTTCATTTTCTCGTTTGGGACTTTTAGCAAGGAAAACATTTTCTCAACATCAACATCCATAAGAACGGTGCCATGCTGCAGTACGGTTTCTAACTTTCTTGTCTGGGCGTTACCTGAGATCTTCTGCCCAGCTGTAACAATATCATTTATCGGGACGTACTCACTCTCAATTCCCAGTTGGTGCAAGCCTTTCATAACCGCCCCGCAGATCCGCCCATAGCTTTTCAGGATGTTTTTTGGAATCTCTGGATGGGTCTCAGAAACGACGATACTGTACGTCAACTCTTTTTCATGAAACACAGCGCCGCCTCCAGTGATTCTTCGTACGTAATCCACACCATACCGTTCACAGGCTTGGATATTGACCTCGTCAACCAGACTTTGGAAATACCCAATGGAGATAGCAGGGGGAGTCCACCCGTAAAAACGTACGGTAGGGGGAACCTTGCCTTCGCTCTGTAGCACCAGGATTGCTTTGTCTATCGCCATGTTTGAATACGCAGTCGTAAAACCAGTCTGAAGCAACCTCCATTGTTCGGTCATGGTACACACATCAATATCGCTTGGGTCAGGCTTTCTGCGTTGACACCAATAAATTCAATATGATACTCAGAAATAATTGAAGTTATCTGTTCCAGCAATTGCTCGCGTTCCAGGATGGTGTTTTTTAGTTTTTTCTCCATATATTCTATTGCTTCTTCAGGATACGCGAAAAAATCACCGGTGATTCGAATGTCGGTGATAACATTCTTCTTTTCATCAGACTCCAGTGAGATTTTCAGCAACTTCCCCTGAGGCACCTTGTAGATAGAGTGAGACTGCATACGGCTCTAAGGTATCTGATTCTCTTTTTAAAAAGTTACCATTTGGATCCATCATCACTGCAATGCGTTCTGTGCATGATAGGAGCTTCGTACAAGTGGTCCAGATTCAACATGCGCAAAACCAAGCTGAAGAGCAGTTGTCTTCAGCTTTAAAAACTCCTCTGGCGTATAATATTTTTTTATAGAGGCATGGTTCCGTGTCGGCTGGAGATACTGTCCTATGGTCAAGAAATCAACCTCTGCCGCTCTCAAATCATGCAGTGTTGCGAGAATCTGCTCTGTTGATTCCCCTAATCCTACCATGAGGCCGGATTTCGTTGGAATTGTTTGACCCTTCGTTTTTAGTGTTTTTAACACCTCTAAGCTCCGCTGATAACTCCCCTGAGGTCGCATCTGTGGAAACAAGTCCTCGACTACCTCGATGTTATGATTAACGACATCAGGTGCTGCATCAATGACTTTCTGTATTGCTGCTTCATCTACCTTGAAATCCGGGATGAGTACTTCGATGTGACATTCTTTATTTACTCTCCTGATCGCTTGAACGGTTTCATAAAAAACGCTTGCTCCACCGTCTGCCAGATCATCACGTGTCACCGAGGTTACCACGACATATTTCAAACCCAGGGTTTTTACACTTTCAGCGATATCATTAGGCTCAGTGTCGTTTATAGAACCTGGTATTCCATGCGTCACATTGCAGTATCGGCAGTTTCGAGTACAGATGTTGCCAAGTATGAGAAAAACCGCGGTGCCACTCCCAAAACATTCAGCGATATTTGGACATTTTGCCTCTTCGCATATTGTATGAAGCTTTGCAGATCTCAACAGAGTTTTCACTTTAGAATAACTGTCTCCTCCACCGATACGTACTTTCAACCAATCCGGGTGTCGTCTCATGCTCTCCGGAGAAAAGACAGTGCTGGTTTATAATCCTGTTGTCTTCGTTAAAAGATCATGATGGCTGTCTTAAACACCCATCGTGACTCGTAACAAATCTCGCAACCCAGGGGAGACACCAAGGATAAAAATACCGATTTTCAGCAGGTTGACTAACCGTGAATACCTCCCCAGTTCTTTCTTATATAAGACATCAAAGACATAAATCACCAGGATAATAAGAAGGAATTTCACAATGGGAAATAACGGCGGCCAGACCTCCATCAGAGTATTTGATGCAGGGTGTTTCTCCACATAGGAGGGTAATCCCATATGCAGGGGATCATAAATACTCACATAGCTTGTGATCCCATCGATCAGATGCCCAGCAAGCATCGAGAGGTTCAAAGGATGTTTATACACACTGATAGAATCATGTGTACGGTACCTCCAAGCGACTAGGTACACTGCTGAGACAATCAGAACGACAAGACCGACGACCAACAACAAGACATTGACGTAGGTACCATACGAATCGCTCCATTGATCACCAATGATCCATCGTCCGATGAGGAAAAAACAGGGGAGGACAACAAGTAATCCACCTGAAAACACAACAGTGTTCACCGTGATGTTTTGTTTTTTTATGAAAGGATACAACAGCGGCAGAAACGCTAGAAGAGAAAGGCCGTAAAAGAAAACAGGTTCAATGCCAGAGACACCGAAACGGATCCCAAGAAACCAAAGCAGGGTGTAGAAACCATCAATCAGGACAAATAGAAGGAAAAGAATCGATAGTGTTTTCTTTTGAGTCAGCGCTTTTTTTTCAAGATAATACCCAAGGAAGAGGAACATCAACACATAGAACGTCGTCTGAAAGTAAATCAGCGGTGAGATGAACCAGTACACGGAAGGATCAGTAAAAAAGTTCGTATCCTCCAAAACACGGGTCACCGGACCAAACAGGATATAGGGGACTAACGCAAGGCAGAAATACCAATCAATCCTGATGTCAAGTTTTTTCAGCAATTTGTATAACCCATATAGGGCAAAAACAAGGATAACCCCGTAGGTGAGCTCAGAAAGAAGGGTATAGCCTTCCTGTGCAGCGACACCATGGTAAGATACCGAATGACCTGTCGCATCAGCCACCACAGGCCCCCAATAATACTTCCAGATCCATTGGTCATACACGAAAGTTGGTGCAAGAAGATATCCGATAATGAGACCTGCAAGGATTCCAAGGAAAACACCAAGGAAGAGTGCTATTTTCTGCCGGGTAGAAATTTGTCCAAGCTTCATTTGCTCAGGGCTAAGAAAATGACTCTATATTAATTTTCCTTGCGGCAATCGAACTTTTCGTCCAACATCATGAGAACAAATATTATAAAGGGAAAAGAATATGTATAACGTAGGGGACCAGTATGAAGAAAATGATTACGATTCTCTGTATCGCTCTCTTGTTGTTTCCAATCGGTTCTGTAAGTTCACTTACAAACAACAGCATTGGACCATCAGCTGTGTTGCCCTCTGCGTTCAGTTGGCGTGACATCAATGGAACTGATTATACCACTCCCATCAGAGATCAGTCACCTGCACCAACGTGTGAGGCATTTGGGCTCTGCGCTGCCTTGGAGACAAAAATGCAGTATCAGCTCAAAGAGCTCTACAACCCGGATCTGTCGGAAAATCATCTGTATTTCTATGCAGGTGGAACCATTGAACAAGGATATGTCAACATCGTTGATGCAGCACAGTATCTCATGGAAGTTGGTGTGCCTGATGAAGGGTGTTTCCCTGATCCTCATCGACCAGTTGATTACTCCTTTGAAAGCCTTCCAGGGTGGGAGAATCGGACGGTGAAAATCACGGAATGGGGATGGGTCGACCACGACATCAATACCATGAAACAGGCGCTGATAGACCATGGACCACTCATTATCTGCATCCGTTTCTGGCAAGATTTTTTCTATTACAAAAATGGAGTCTATCAAAACCATACTGGAGAACATGCAGGAGGTCATGTTGTTACCATCGTCGGATATGACGATAGCAACAACTGCTGGATCGTGAAAAACAGCTGGGGAACAAAATGGGGCGAAAAAGGCTGGTTTCGGATGTCCTATGACGCAGATATGCTAGCGGAGTGGTACGGACCTAGGACCGGGGTGATGTACATCGAGGGAGTCTATGGGAACCTCAAACCAGATGCCCCCAAGGTCTATATAGAAACCCCTATGTATTCTCATAGTTATTTCTTTGGAATCGGATTGCCAACACTGTTAAAAAAACTGCCTATTCAGAAGGCAGCTGCACGGATCCTTGGGCCGCTCACAGTCCAAGTCACTGCAGAGAATACCAATAGAGTTGAATTCATTATTGATGATGTATCCAAATATATAGATACCGAAGCACCGTTCAGCTGGAAACTAGAAAGAACACGTGGTCTGCATACCCTTATGATGAAAGCCACGAATGATCACAATATCTCCTCTCTAGCGATCCAAGATATTTATGTGATTCTTTAATGATTTTTTTTTAAATATCGTCCTTATTGTTTTTATCAGTTTAGCATAACAAATTATTTAAAAACCAAATGAATTACATATGCATTTGGTGCACTAGGAGAAAATATTCGTGGATGCTGATTTAAATAAATTGGAGCAGGTTGACCAATTTTTAAAAGAAAAAGAGTTTCCAAAAGACAAATGGATTCGCACGGGAATATCAGGATTCGATAGTCTTATAAAAAATGGCATTCCTGAAGGATCAAATATCATCATTGCCGGTGGACCCGGGTGTGGAAAAACCATTTTTTGTTTACAAACCCTTTACAATATAGCATGTCAAGGACACGATTGCGTATTTCTCTCCATGGAGGAACGACCAGATCGACTGAAATCACATATGTTATCATTTGGTTTTGATGTCAAAGAAATAAAAAATGAGCCGAATCAGATTATCTTATCTGCAAAAAATGGTGGCAGGATAGCATTAAAGAGACTTCAACCAATTATCATCGCACGATCTGTTGAGGCTCTGCTGGAAAAAGCCAGTGGTCGCCTTCCATTAGAAATAGAGGTCGTATTAGATTTTATTCCTGAGGATTTCAAACCTCGTCTGCTTGCCTTGGACTCAATTTCAGCGATAGAGACGTCATTTTCTGGGAAAATGGAACAGTATCGGATTTATATCGAACAGTTATTTCGATTTTTCGAAGAGCTAGGGTTAACAACATTTTTTATTACGGAATCTTCAGATGCGCCTTATAAGTTTTCAAAAACTGGTGTTGAGGATTTTCTTGCTGATGGGATCATTGTTTTTTATAATTTTCAAGGTGAGACTGAACGATTACGAGGAATGGAGATAATTAAGCTTCGTGGAACATCACATTCTCAGAGAATCGCCCCAATCACAATTACATCTCAAGGAATCAATGTGTTCTCCGGTAGCTTCTTTAATTTGAAATCAAAGATACAGCAACCAACTATCGAAAATACAGTCAAGGAAATGGAAAGCCAAAATCAGATTACCTATGTCTCAGAAAATGAAGAAGATATCTTAAAAAAACTGATAAGAAAGAAAAAAGAATAATCAAATCATCATGTGAGGAGAATGACTTGGTAGCTGCCTTGAGACAAATTTTTTTTCTAACCGTTGCTTTTTTCTTTTTTCTTCCATCTCCATTTCTCCAATTAATCCCTTTTCAACACGAGCCATGCATAACTGAAGCCTTTGTAGTCCCTGAGAAAGTCACTATTGGTTCTTTCATGGACATTTCTGTGACGGTAAAAGACAACTCGGGGATCGAAACTGTTCAGGCGAAAAATTATCACGAAAAAGGGTATGATATCATCAATCTTCAGCTTGCGTCAGGAACCATTTTCAATGGAGTCTGGGGAGGCACCTGGGTCGTCCATGATACCAAGATTAAGGAATATACTACAGTTGTTACGGCTTTTTCTCATTCTGGGTTTTCTAGTTCTGTTAATCTTACCTGGTCAGATCCAGCAACCTGGTGGAATATGGATTGGAGTTATAGAAAAATAATAACACTGAACCATAATCAAGTTCCAAGTGACCAAAACAACTTTCCAATATTACTTAACATAACAGATACGGAACTAAGAAATACAGCGCAATCTGATGGTGATGATATAGCCTTTACAAACGTTAGTGGTCATACGTTAAATCATCAAATAGAAAAATATACTGCAGGAACAGGTGCCTTAGTCGCATGGGTAAATGTCACCAGTCTCTCCAGTAGTTCTGATACTCAGATTTACATGTATTATGGTAATAGTGAATGCTCAAGTCAACAAAACCCTCATGGTGTTTGGGATAGCAATTATCTAGGTGTTTGGCATTTAAATGAAACGTCTGGGACAATCCTCGATTCATCAGGTAATGGAAAATCAGGAACTGTAACTGGTGCGACGTATGGTGCAGATGGGAAAATTAGTAAAGCTCTTAGTTTTGATGGAAATGGGGATTATATTGATATCACCATAGCGATTCCCTCTACGGTATCAATTTCAGCATGGGCTCAGTCTACTACATCAGGTTTATCCGACATGCTTTGGTGTATTGGTAATACTGGGACGGGTGGTCCTGATTTATTTTTTTATAACGGGAATATCTATCTTAATACGTGGGATAGCGGGGGCAATCCATTTTGTGTTCAACCCAATGTTAATCAGTGGCATCTTTATACTACGATAATAGATAGTGTAGCTAATAATGCTCGGCTATATATCGATGGCAGGTTAACCGGAACAGCAGGTTATCGTAATCCTACAAAGGCAACGTTTGCAATCTCTTCAAGCAATGGTTATGATTGGCAAGGAATTATCGATGAGTTCTGTATCTCAAAGATCGCCCGATCTGCTACTTGGATAAACACAGGATACAACAATGTAAACAACGCCACCAATGGAGGATTCTTTACGGTGGGCAGTGAAGAACTCGCTCTCCCGACACGACCAACACTAACAGCCCCAGATAACAACACTTATACAACCGACACTACACCCACCTTCCAATGGATTAACGGTGAAAATCAAGAAAACAACACGCTGTATGTAGACGACGAAACCGATTTTTCAGATGGCGATGAACATATAAACATCTCCCTTAGTTCCTCAACTACCAACTATAACACTCCAGTTGGAAAAGCTTTATCGGATGGACGATGGTATTGGAAAGTTGTTGCAAACAACACCCAGGGAACGAATAGTTCTGATGTTTGGAGTTGTATCATTGATACTACCGCCCCAGAAAAACCACTCTTGGTCTCACCAACCGATAACAATGAAACACATAATAATCATGTGACTTTTTCTTGGAACGAAACAGCGGACAATACCACAAACACCTCAGACGTTTCAGGGATCGCCTCCTATCAGCTACAAATATCAAATGATAATTTCACATCATATCTCGTCAATCAAAATACCTCTGATAACGCCACATTTAGCATCACAGCTACCATCGAGGGTAGATTGCAATGGCGCGTGCGTGCATGGGATCAGGCAGGTAACCCGAGTGTTTTTTCAGAAACAAGAAATCTCACCGTTTTTGATTTCTCGCTTACTGCAACCTCCTCAACACTGACGATTCTAAGAGGAGGTACTGGAAGTACTACCATTCAAATACAGAAAAGTTATGGTGATGATGAAGCGATAACCTTAACAAATGAATGGAGTGGGATTACCCCGACCGGGATATCTGTTGATATCAGCACAGAATCCGGGAACGGTTCATTTACGTCCAATATAGATTTTGAAACAAGCGGAGATGCTTCGACTGGTGAATTTATCTTCAATGTTATTGCAACAAGTCTAACAGGAACGAGAACCATTCCACTAACGGTTCGTATTGCTGGGATGATTTTCCAGATGTCTTCTTCTCCGACAGCATTTTCTCTTACAAGAAGCGATGCAGATGAATCGAGAATCACTATAACATTCCAATATGGATCAAAAGATACAGTTTCTCTTTCGGGAGCTTGGATTGGCTCGGCTCCAGTAGGTGTTACAACCTCATTTAGCCGTGTTACTGATCTTCCCCCTTTTGATTCCATTCTATCAATTTCAACATCAAATCAAGCATCATCCGGAAAATACACCTATAAGATAACTGCAACAGGAGGCGGAATCAGCGACTGGATCTATATTTCATTGGAAATAAAAACAAATCTTACACTCACCTTACAATCAGATAAAACAACCTATGAAAAAGGACAGGAAATACATTTATCTGGAACGGTTCATGATCCAAACGGCAATGCAGTAAAAAGTGGTATGGTAACACTTAATTTTTCGACGGGTACGTGGAGTGAACAAATCACTGCCAATGTGACCAACAGTGTTTTTCAAACAAAATATTTTGTGACATTTGATAAATTCGAAGGAAACTGGGTGATATCTGCTACAGCAATAGATTCCCTTGGACATCAAACCACTATCGCGACTCGGATCAATATTGATATTACAGTCCCTGAAACCTATAAATATTACACAATCACCGTCCTTAGTCCCCTTCCCGGTCAAGTCTACAAACGAGGAGAAGAAGTATCCTTTACGGTCAGCATCGTTGAAAATGAAACAAAAATTCGTGATGCAACGGTATCGATTCAATCACCAGATGGAGCTAAAATATTTTTATCTGAGATTTCACCAGGTCTCTATACAAAAAGTTACAAACTGAAGATGAACAGTAAGCTAGGAAACTGGAGTGTATATATCGCAGGGTCAACTGGCGAAAATGAAATGTTTAAAGCAGGGTTCAGCTACATTCCTATAAAGGTTGAACCGACACAGCTGTCACTTGAAATAATTGAACCGACTACCAGAAGCTTCGAAACAGGTGAGAAAATAACTCTTGTGGTGAAACTCTTCTACCTTGAAGGTTCCCCTGTCGAAGAAGGAATCGTCTCTATAACTAAGACCGATGGGACCATATTAAATTTTAAAAAATCTGGAAATGGTTTGTATACAACAGGATATACGGTGACCGATGAGGATTTAGGGTACTTAAATATGGAGATATCAGCAATTGATGTCTACGGAAACCTTGGCGTCACAAAAGGAACGACGTTTGCAATCATTCCAATGCAAGTATCAAGTTATTTCGTCAGGTATTGGTGGGCAACAAGCATCTTATTGATAGGATTGATTGTAGCATTAGGGATCGTCACCCGTGATGTATCACGAACGGTGAGATTACGTAATTTCAAACGTGAGGTTATCGAATTAGGCAGACTTAAAAAGGATAAAGCAACAGAATATTTCTTAACAGGGTCAATTTCCAGAGAAACATATGATAATCTCTTACAGGAATATGAAAGTAAATTAGCAAAACTGGAAAAACAACGACACATCCTGGAAAAAAAGATGAAGAAAAATAAGATTTAATGTCATCAAAGAAAGACAGTAAGGAAACTGTCATGAAGGATATGAGGAGATGCCAGTGAAAAGATATCGTGTATTTGTCTTTGCGATCATGTTACTAAGTATTGGTCAATTTTTATCTATTCCTCTTTCCACATCTTCTCCATCATTTGATTATTCCTTATTGCTTCAAAATGATGAGTTCCAGCTAGTGCCAGGGAAGAATATCACAGTTACTTTGTTTGTCAATCAATCAGGAAATAAGACAGGGATCGTTTCTCTACAAGGAAACTGGGTTGAGAGCACCCCTGCAGGGATATCTAGTTCCATTCGACCAACAACAGGAGTAACTCCGTTTCAATGCACAATTACCTATCAATCATCCATTCTATCAAATCCAGGAGTATATACCTACAAAATATCTGCACAATCAGAAGGAATCAATCATTCTATCGATATTCATCTCAACGTGACAACTGACTTGTCAGTACAATTATTTACTGATAAAGCCGACTATGTAAAAGGACAACAGATTCACCTCTACGGAAATGCAACCACTTTTAATGATGATATCGTTGATTTTGCAGATGTTATCATATCCATTGTAAATGCAAAGAAGAGCGTATCTTTCATAACTCAAATTCAAAATGACACCTATGATTTTTTTTATCCGATTTCCTATGGAGATACTGAAGGTGTATGGACAGTACAGACCAGAGTAATAGATACAAACGGACATGTAGGCATCGAATCGAGATCCATCACAATTTCCACACCCCCTGCGATTATGCGTTTTGCTGTCGATTTCTATTCACCACCAAATAAGGCAATCTATCAAAGAGGGGATGCATTTGATATTTCAGTCTATGTAACAGAAAATCTACAAAGCGTTCGAAATGCAACAACGTTCTGTACATTACCTTCCTTAGTGACAATACCTCTGGTTGAATACGCACCAGGGAACTACAAACAATACTATAATATCCCATGGGATGCACCTATTGGTGAATGGTTTTGTACTGTTGATAGTATAAAAAACATCAGTGGAATAGTAAAAGTAGGCGGGAGTGCGCTATCAATCATTATTGAGCCTGCCCCGTTACAAGTTACTATTTTAGAGCCACAAAACTTACAATTTTCAGCCAATTCCATCATTTCTTTTAAAGTCGAGGTCCGGTATTTAGATAACACGTTAATGAAAACAGGGACAGTTCTCCTAAGTACCTCTCAGGGAAATATTACGTTACAGAATGAGAATAATGGGCTGTACACGACCAATATTTCTGTCACATCTCAGGATATCGGAAGTCAAGTCTTTGAAATAAACGCCCAGGATTTATTCGAAAATAAAGGGGAAATAAAAAAAATATTTTTAATCACATCCGAAACACAATCAACCATAATTCTCATAGCAATCCCCTTACTTGCAGCAGGTATCTGTGGAATAATCGGTTTCGTATTCATAGGAAAAATGTATAAATCGCGACGCGTAAAAACCATTCAGGAAGAGATGTTAGAAACGAAAAGACTACAAGAAGAAGCTGCAAAAAAATATTATAAGGAAGGATCAATTTCGAAGGAAATCTATGAAGCACTTATCTATGAACATACACAGCGCTATGCCCATCTCCAAAAAGAAGAACGAAAAATTAAACACAAATAAATAGAAAAAAAAATTCCTTAATTATAATGTCACAGAGCAGCCTCCTTAATAATCCGAATACTTTCGAGGAACAAAATATCATTTCAACACACAAATCCTCATCAAAGCTGAACAAAAAAGAAACTTCTGCAGAACATCATATATAATTATCAACTAAGGATAAAATAACAGAAACCTCTTTATAAAGAGTATATTAAACCTCACATTCAGTAAAAGAATAATATTATAAACCTGTAGTTTACTCCCCTGAGTCCAATATGGAGCGATTTACGAAATTCAAAACCATGATATTCCCGCGGGAAGTCATCGTTGGTCATAATACGACCGATCAGATTAAAGGAATGTGCAATCACCTTGCACCTAGTAACAAGGTGTTACTTGTCTGTGATAAGAACACCAAAAAAATATCGGGTGATCGCATTGAAAAGATTCTTTCTGGTGCCGGGTATGATATCAACATGGTTGTTCTGTCATTACCATTAATAAGACGAGATGTACTACCTGCATGGCCCACGATACGAGAAGTCAATACCGTCGTAAAAGAAGCAAAAAGAACAGGTTCGGATTTCTTGCTTGGGGTTGGTGGAGGCTCTGTCATTGATGTCACAAAATGTGCCACCTACGAACTCTCAACAAATTTTATCAGTGTCCCGACCTCCGCATCCCATGATGGAATGGCATCACCCCGCGCTGCACTTAAGGACAAGAAAGGATCCATCTCAAAAACCGCAGTCTCTCCAATGGCAGTTCTCGCTGACACCGCTGTCATCATGAAAGCCCCCTATCGCATGCTTGCCTCAGGATGCGCTGATGTGATATCAAATCTGACCGCAGTCAAAGACTGGGAGCTTGCCCATCGTTTAAAGGACGAAGAATTCAGCACCTTTGCTGCATCACTCTCAACGACATCCTCTCAGCTGTTACTGAACAAGGCAGAGGATATCCGTACTGGTCTAGAAGAAGCGGTCTGGCAGGCTATAAAATGTATGGTTGTGTCAGGAGTCGCTATGAGTGTTGCGGGAAACACACGCCCTGCATCTGGTGCCGAACATATGTTCTCCCATATGCTTGATTCCATCGCACCAGGAAAAGCATTACACGGGGAACAATGCGGGGTTGGTTCTATCATGATGATGTATCTGCATGGAGGAGACTGGCAGCAAATTCGTGATGCGTTAAAAATGATCGGAGCCCCAACCACTGCAAAAGAACTCAACATCCCAAAGAAAAAAATTATCCAGGCGCTCATGGGGGCACAGAAAATACGTCCAGATCGATATACTATCCTTGGTGAGCTTGGCTTAACGGAGGATGCTGCAAAGAAGTTAGCGAAAATAACTGGAGTGATCTGATGGTCCTTGTAACACTAGTCGGTGAACAACTCGCTGTGGAGGGACAAGAATTCATCTACCTTGGGTCGAACAGCGAATGCAGAAATTGTCAGCTGAAAACCGTCTGCTTTAATCTCAAACCAGGGAGAAACTACCGAATCACCAAATTACGCGATAAATCCCATGACTGTGCCATCCATGAAGGGAAAGTCATCGTCGTAGAAGTCGAAGAACTTCCTATCACCGTTGCTGTCACAAAAAAACCATCTGAGGGAACAACGACAACAATTGAAAAGAAAGAATGTAAGAACATCGGGTGCGATTCATTTGAAATCTGTACCACCACCGCACTTCAAAACGGAAAAACCTATAAAATTAAGAAAGTGTACGAAAAAATAACATGTCCTAAAAATTATGAGTTATACAAGGTAGATGTTTCTGATTGATAATTTCGGGATACACGACTCATTGGTTTGAAGAAAAAGAAAAAAAATGAGGTAACTTTAGAGCTTCGCCTCAGTTTTTAACAATGTGACCTTATCCAGCTTCTCCCAGGTAAAATCAGGTTCCTCTCGGCCAAAGTGACCATAGGCAGCGGTGTTCTTAAAAATAGGTCGCCGTAAGTCAAGTTGCTCGATAATATCAGCGGGTTTTATAGGGAAAAATTCTCGGATGAGTTTTTCGATAACATCAAGTGAAATCTTGTTTGTACCTGAACAATCAATGTTGATGGAAACAGGTTCTGCGACACCAATGGCATAGGCGAACTGAATCTCACATTTCTCTGCGATGCCTGAGGCGACGATGTTTTTTGCGATATATCGTGTCGCATACGCAGCACTACGATCGACTTTTGTTGGGTCTTTCCCAGAGAACGCACCACCGCCATGTCTACCAACACCACCATACGTGTCGACAATAATTTTTCTTCCAGTCAAACCAGCATCAGCGTACGGACCACCGCGGACAAATGCCCCGGTTGGATTGACATGGAAAATGGTATCCTTATCAATCCAGTCTTTGCATATTGGTTTAATGACCGTCTCAATGACATCTTTTCGGATCCGATCATGGGCGACACCGCCATCGTGCTGGGTGGACACCACAATCGTATGAGCTCGCAACGGCTTACCTTTTTCATCATATTCGATGGAAACCTGTGATTTTCCATCAGGGCGTAGGTATGAGATTCGATTTGTTTTCCTCATCTCGGATAATCGTTTGGTCAGTTTATGTGCAAGAAGGATGGGTAAAGGCATGAATTCCTTTGTTTCATTACAGGCATATCCGTACATCATTCCCTGATCGCCAGCTCCTTGTTCTTTATGCAGACCCTTTCCCGCAGTGACACCTTGAGAAATATCTGGGCTTTGCTCTGTGATTTGAACCCACACCGAGCAGGTTTCCCATTCGATACCATATTCGGATTTCGTGTATCCGATCCCTTTGATAGTCTCACGAACGATATGAGGAATGTCGATATAGGCGTCCGTGGTCATTTCACCAAAGACCATGACCCCTCCATTCTTCGTTCCGGTCTCAACAGCAACGCGTGAGTTTTTATCCTGCCGGAGTGCTTCATCAAGGATCGCGTCAGATATCAAATCGCACATTTTATCAGGATGTCCTTCAGTGACCGATTCAGAACTTATGATACTCTTTCGTTTTGTCATATACTCACCCGGTTAAGAACCTCTTATTATGGAGTTCCACAACCCGAAGGAATTTATTAAGTTTATCAAAGAGGAAAATATTGGTGAATAAATAAAGAAAAAAGAGTAGGGATTGATTTATCCTATTTTTCTTGTTGTCGACCACATGTCGTCTTCGATGGTATTGTAGATATCATCATCGGAGACGTTCTTTGGTTGTTTTTTATCAACAATAAGGATGCTCCGCTCTGTGCTGCCATCTTTTGAATAGCGGGCGATAGTGTCTTTTTTCAGGCGCCAGTAATGGGTACGCCATTCTCGTCCATCATATAATGTGGTTTCTTCTCGTTCTGTCGTCAACATGCCTTCTTCTTCAAGGATGTAGAACAGCTGTCGATCCTCAGGATCAAGGACGTTGTCGATGACCCGGTCGTCGAACCCGAAGATATCCATGACGAACCCCGCGTCTCGTCTCGCTTCTTCGATATCGATACCGACACGATTGGCGATTGCCTTTGATAAATCATCCAGTGTTATAATGGTCATAAAAATCATCTTCCTTAATGTCTTCTTTTTTTTTGCGATCGCTTCCTTCCATTGACTTTTATTTTTTTAAACTAATTCGCCATATATCTGTACGGACCTTCTATATATAATTTTCTCTATTTGATAGGTTTTTCGTTGTTTTTTGGGTCAAAAATACAAAAACGGTAAGCATTTAAGCTAAAATATAGGGTGTATGATACTGTTGGTGGTGCGTGAATGGAGTCGTCCCTTCAGAAAAGGTTACTATTGAGCTTACAGAAGATAGAGAGAACCGAGCTATCAAAGTTCGATGTCGTCATGCTCCCTGACTTCTTTGTCGACCATTTTGTTTTTTTCGATTCGCTGGATAAGACGTGCCAGGATGTTCACACTATTGCTTCACAAGGAGGCGGAAACAAACCAGGGATAACCCAGAAGATTCAACAAGGAGGAAACGCTGCCAACACCGCTCTGGGGCTTGCACGACTTGGCATGAGTACGCATTTGATTTGTCAAACGAACCCCTTCGGTCTGCATCTTCTTGAATATTTTTTAGGGAGATATGGGGTGGATCTCTCTGGAGTGAACACCGACGGGAACCTTGCGATGACCACGGCACTTGAGTTTCAAAAGCCCAGGGCGAACATCATGATCGGCGATCCAGGGTCGGTTGCTACATTTAGTTTTGAGCAGTTAACCTCCCATGACCTGGATTTGATTGCGTGTGCGAATCTTGTTGGGGTAACCAATTGGAATCAGAATCATTTTGGGACCGATCTGGCCTGTAAGGTTTTTGAGATGGCAAAAAAGAAGAATGTGAGAACGTTCTTTGACTCTGGTGATCCGTCCCCTCGGATGCAGGATATTCCTGAGCTGATTGAGAAGGTATTGATGAATCCTCAGTTAGATAGTTTTGGGCTGAATGAAAATGAACTGCGCTATTATAGCAGCAATCCCTGTAGGACTCAAACGGAGATGATTGCTGCGCTAGAATCATTGAAAAGGAAAATACCAGCACGTGTTGATTTTCATACCTCTGAATTTTCAGGTTCTGTTCAGGATACGGTTACCGTCATACCAACCATCCCACTTTCGGCAATGTATCGGTCCACTGGCGCAGGGGATGTATGGAACGCAGCGAATATTTTTGCAGACCTCCTCGGATTTGTTCATGAGGAACGATTGTTGTTCGCAAACATCGTCGCTGGATACTATATTTCTTCATCGGAAATTCTTCCACCAAGCCTTGACATGGTCATTAATTTTATTAAAAACATCATATAAATTAACATTTGTTAAAATAAAAATCCTAAATAAATAGGAGATTTATAGGAAGGTTTTTATACAAAATATATTAATTCTATAAAAAAATTTATATACTATCTCTCCTTATCAATTTCAGAATGGGGGAGGCATATATTTTTTTAATCTCTCCTCACCACCTTCAAACTTCCCCATTCTCTCCTTATTCGCTACGAGAACAAAATTCTCTGAATTTTTCTGGCCAGAATCTTACGATATTTCTCATCAGTGATGATCATCAAGACCCAATCAGGAGCAATTCGTGAACGAATCGCTTTAGCAACAGGAGTAAAATCATCTAAACTTTTGACATGATCACGGTCGATTACCTGGATATCGGTGTTGTTAATACGAGGCTCCGACCGCAACAACTCTGGTCGCGGGATGTCGATAATGACATGACCCTTCGGGATACCAAAAACATCCTCCAGTTCTTTTTCTTTCTGCCGCCTGTCTGATACATCCTCTAGTTGCTTCACTATCTTGATTCCTTCTTTATCTAAATCAAACAACGAGGCTGCATAGGCTTGTTTATAGAGATCACGGTATTTTAAACGAGTGATAATCTCCTGTTGAAACCGACCCATCGTTTTCAGAGAGACCATGATTTCTGCATCAGTCATGCGGAAAAACTCAAACGGCTCTGCATCTGTTGTCTCCTCAAGTGCCTTAGAAAGCATCAGCTCCGGGATACGGACTGTTTTATGGAAATAGACCGATGAATACATCAACGCTCTGGCCATCAGGATGTTTTCTACGACGCTTACTCCTTTGCGCATCATCGCTAAATTCCCTTTATAAATCATCATGGTTCTCAGCAGGCGTTGAAGGTCAATCATCCCATATGCGACACCGGTGTAGTACGCATCACGCATCAAGTAATCCAGTTGATCAACATCTATCGTACTATTCAACAGCTGCCCAAGATAAGGTTTTTTCGATGGTTTCCCTCTGATGATAGCAACGATTTCTTTTTTATTCACCTCATGCTTCTGAAGGATTTCATGAACTGATGGCGCGGTGATGAACTGTCGTTCTTTTTCCTCAAAAACATCATAGTCCCCAAGAATCAGCTTCTCAGTAAGGTCAACGTGATCAACACCAAATCGTTGTAAGAGAATCGACTCTAAGGTATGAGAGAACGGGCCATGACCGATATCATGGAGTTGAGCAGCACAGGTAAGGAGTGTTTTTTCTTTTTCGTTCAATGCAAGGATCTCCGCGATCTGAGAAGCAATCATAGAACACCCAAGCGAATGCTCAAATCGCGTATGATGCGCACCAGGGAACACGAGATGGGCGAACCCGAGTTGTTTGATGTTATGAAGACGTTGTACTTCCGGGGTTTCAAGCAGATCAACTAAGCATCCCGTGATTTTAATATCACCATGAATCGGGTCTCTGACGATTTTTTGAGTTTCAACCATGTGTTGTCCAGGGCAGAAACAGAAAAAGAGTTGAAATAGTTTTGTTACTCACAAACACCTTGAGGAGTAAACTATAAAATAAAACCGGTTATTTGGTATCTGAACAAAAAAAAAAAAAAAAAAAAAAAAAAAAGTAAAGGAATAATCGTTTGTGAGGTGCTCGTATTACAAAAACCATCTTATTCTCCCTAGAACATTGCATCAAATGTCAGCAAACAAAAGAGCTGCTTGCCGGAAGAGATGATGTCGAAATCATCACGTTCCCCCATGACTTGAATCTGTGGTGCGAGGAGGATTTAACCTTAGCTAAAACCCATAACGTGTTTGAGGATCTTCAGAAAACCGCACCAGTCCTGTGGCTTGATGGAGAAAAGCAAATCGGTTATCTGAGAATACGAAAATGGCTCCAGGACACGAAAAAGTAAAAAGTCTTTTCCCCTTGTTCATCACAATGTTAATTAGGGAGATGGTGCTACCCGAAAACAATGGATACTCTCGAGATGATTAAAAAGAAAAAACTCGACCAGTTAAAGAAACAGTATATGAACGGAGGTAAAACCATGGAAAAAAAATGGCCAGACACCCCAATTCATCTAATTGATGCAGATATTGATGAAAGCATACATAAATATCCGACAGTAGTCATTGATTGCTGGGCCCCCTGGTGTGGTCCCTGTCGTATGATCGGACCTGTCATCGAAGAACTTGCAAAAGACCTGCAAGGCAAAATAGTCTTTGGAAAACTCAATGTTGACGATAACCCGCAGACCTCGATGAAGTACGGCATCATGAGCATCCCAACGATGCTTGTGTTTAAGAACGGCCAGCTCGTGGATCGATTTGTTGGTGCGATGCCAAAAGAAATGCTTCTGCAGAAATTAAAACCGTACCACTAACTTGTTGCATGGTGATGATGATTCCCGGGATACGTAAACTCCGTTTTCTTTTTGTGTTTTTTCTCTTTATTTTTCTACTGGTCTTCTCTGGTTGTACTGAAGAAAAAAATGATACGGGGGATGATTTTTCATTTACGACATTAGACGGTGAGATGAAACGTCTGAGTGATTTTTACGGCAAGGTTGTTGTGCTCGATTGCATGGCTGTAAACTGCCAACCATGCATGTATCAGATGTTTGAGTTAAAGAAGATCTCAGAAAATTATTCAACAGATGATGTTGCTATCCTCTCGATAGATGTCTGGGTATCAAATGGAGAAACAGCAACCATGCTTCAAGACATGATCAAAGAGTTCAAAAACCAAGTCAATGTAACCTTAGACTGGACATTTGGCTTAGATGACCCAGAAGGAACCATTGAAAACAGATATGCCTCAGAGGGAGTGCCTTCTCTCTACATCTATGACAAAAATGGAAATATTTATTACTCCCACGTGGGTTATGAAGATTATGCAGTGCTTGCATCAACGATTGATGAAGCACTGATAAAAAATTAAAGGGGAATCGAAAAATATGAAGAATGAAAGAAAATTCATACTAACCATGATTGTCGTAAGCATTCTTGGAGCAACTGCTGTTGTAGCAGCGGGTATAGGCTTACCGATTGGAACCATTACGGTAACACCATCAGCACCTGCTGCACTGTCAACTGTGACCATCTCCGTACCGATCAGTGGCGAAGCACCCTCGGAAGTACGGGTGAATGTCGAGGAATGTAACGGAAATACCGGCGTCTGTTATCCGGATATCCAAAACGTTTCTATGCCTCTTACAAGTTCGAGTATCTATCGAACCGATGTGACGCTGAAACATTCAGATGCTACGTATATCACCATTAAGGTTGTAGCAAAAATCAACGGTGCTTGGCAGGAGTCCTCACAAAAGAAGGTAAATTTATCAGTTACTCCTGATGGAAACAACGGCGACGATAACGGTACACCAGGATTTGAACTGGTTGTCTTTATGATCGCAATCGGAATCAGTTTGATTCTGATACGCCGAAAGAGAGTTAAATGAAATTACAAATAAAACGCTTAATCTCTCAGATTATTCTTTTCTTTTCCGCTAACCTGGGTTACCCTGGGTATCCTGGGTTAAAAACCGGTTTTTGTTATCCTTTTTTCTATTGCCAGGCATGTCCAGCGGCAACCTCAGCTTGTCCCTTACGATCATTGGAACAAAGCGTCGATAAAGGGAGCTTTACCTGGAGGTTGTTTTTATTTCCTCTTCTCATCATCGGGTTCCTTGGGGTTTTAACAGGTCGTGCAGTGTGCGCCTGGGCATGTCCTATCGGATTGCTTCAACGGGGGACGGGACGTGTTGCAAGGAAAGTGAAGAAAACCCCACTAGCACGAAAACTTGGCACCCATAAAGCAGAGAAATATTTCCGGTACACGAAATACATTCTTCTTATTGGCCTGGTGTTTGTCACCTCGTATCTTATCGGATTTATCTTTACCGATATCTGCCCCGTTGGGTTTCTGACAGGAACAATCCCTGTTCTCATCTTAAACCCGGGGAAATTTGTTACAAACTTTTTTTTCCCAGTCGCGTTAGTAATTTTTGTGTTATTTATCATTCTCATCTTCCTTATCGAGCGAGGCTGGTGTCGGTATTTCTGCCCAGTCGGTGCACTGCTAGGGCCGTTTAATAAAATAAGTTTTTATCATATCGCAGTTGATACAAAAGCGTGCCTTCACTGTAATGTCTGCTCATACGAATGTCCGATGGGAATCGATGTGCCCAACATGCATCGAGACCCTGAGTGTATTTTATGCGGGAAATGTGTAACCGCTTGTCCAGATGAACTCATCACCTTTGAGAGGACAGGACGATGAAGAAATTCTTTGCGTTGCAGGTATGTGGGCTTCTCCTGGTTTCAGGTGCACTTGGAGGAATGTTTGTTTTTACTCCAGTTTACAATGAGGTTCGATCTGGGATCGTACTGGTGCTATGTTTAAGCTGCTTGAAGCTTGAGCCGAAAACAAATGCGGATTTCACCTTTGAAACCGCGGATAATCAGTCTCATGCAAATTTTGTGTTGGAGAATTTATCACACGGACCAGTGTTTCTGCATTATAGCGGGGATTCCTGTGCGGGTTGTGACATCATGTACCCGGTCGTAAAAGAACTATTTTCAATCGACTTTGGAAAACAGGACATGTTCGATTCCATAGTCAGCTTTGAGAACTCTTCTGTCACCTACATTTATGTGAACATCCATCATACGATTGATGAGTTGAGGAACGCTCAAATTATTTACGATAAAGATCATGTGGGGGGAATCCCGATGTTTACCATCGTGACGTTAGGGTACGACAATGGGGATGTAAAGCCGAAATATACGACGTTGTATGGGACATTGGCGACCTCTGGATGTGAAACTGATGCGCAGCGACTCGTGTTTCTTCAACAGCTCATGCGACAAAGCATTGATATGTACAACGAAAATGAGGCAGGATACCCACATCATCAATAATGAAAAAAAAGAAAAAGAAAAGAGCGAAGGAAAACAATATTTTTAGATCTCACCAGCAATAATCTTTTGTCTGAGGATCTCGAATTGTGGCCGTGTCAATGTGCACACGTTTGTTTTTTCGCCAATTATCACCTTATCACTCCGGACATCCACGACAGGACATTTCGGAGGGACACATACTCCATCATTGCACAATACAACTTTCATATTATCCCTCTGATTATCAATTGTTAAGTTTCTATTAGTCTCTGAACCTTTAAATAACTTTCGACAGAGGAGCAAAAAAATGGACTCTCTTTCAGATGTAGCGAGCAATCGAATACTTCTTTTTATCGATCAAAGAGACGATGCGAGGACCTTGTGAGGTATCAACAGCAGCAACCTCTTTGACGTTAACGGTCACGTCAGCCCCCATCTTTTCCTGGAATCCTTTCCGAATGAACTCGAAAATCTCCTCGACAGAGGGACCGATCGTTCGAAGCGTCTCATCGATCACTACCTGGATTTCCAGGTTCGTTAAATCATGTTGAATGATCTTTGTATTTTTTACCTTGTTTGTTCTTAATTCGTAGAGTAATTTACTGTAAATCTCTGAGAAGGCAGAGGGAAGCAATACGGTACCATCAGCACGATACAGTGCAAGGTCATTTCGCCCGTATACTTTTTTGATTAATTGGCCTGCTTTCCCACAGGAGCAAGTACCTTTGAATGGTGCAACGATGTCATTGATGGCGTTATATCGAAGAATCGGTGTTCCTTTTCCATGGAATTTTGTAACAATCAACTCCCCTGCTTCATCTGAGTCAACCGGGTGGCCGTCTCTGAGATATTCTGCGTAGACAAGGTCGGACATGAGATGATAATTTCCTTGTTTACATTGATAGCCGATAAGACCAGATTCTGTTGCCCCATAGACTTCGAAGACCTTTGCTTGAAAAGTTTTTTCTATATAGGATTTAAGGAAGGCGTCAAGGACAGAGCCGGTGGCAGCGATATAGTCAGGGGAGATATCCTGACCTAAGCCTGTTTCTTTTAACAAGGCAAGATGACCAAGCATCCCAACGTACCCACCGATGAACTCAGGTTGGAACTCGTTAATAGCAGCGATGACTTTTTTTGGGTCATCGTTCGTATTCAACCACTGGATGTTCTTAAACACCCTGGTAAGATTGAATCGAGGCTGTAATCCCCTGGTTACATACCCGCTTTCTGCGGTATGCGGTGCGAAATCACCGATGATCGTTATCCGGTTTTTCCACACACTCATATCGTATTCATGTAACGTCCGCATGTACGCAAACAGTCCCATGACGATGTCAAGCAGATCGACATACAGAGGAAGCACTTTGCCTGTCGTTCCTGACGTGGAAACTTCTATGAGAGAATCTTTGTTTATCTTTGATGATACAATCCCATCCGGGTAATGTTGTTTGAAATCTTCTTTAGTTACAAAAGGGAGTTTTTGAAGATCATCAAGACTAGAAATATCGGTCGGATGGATCCCGGCCTGTTTGAACTTTTCGTGATACAAAGGGACGGTATCAGCAAATCGAACAAGACGTCGCAGTTGCCTGTCTTGATAACGACGGAGCGACACATCGCTCATTCTTTCCAACCGGTCAACATCTACTAAATATCGTTTGAGAATTTTACTAAGGAACACCGGGTTATAGAACGGATTCATACAACTCCCAAAGTAGACAGGAGATAGGTACAATTCCTTAAATAGCTGTCTCTTCATTCATCACAGAAGAGCAATGAACATACTCATCGTAGAGACCGTCTGGATGGGAGGCGCACGGTACAAATTCCTTGAAAAAACATTGCTCACAACGTTCTCTATCCTGCCTACGCTACAAGCACGGGAGCTTGCCGCGATCACACCAAAACAACACCAGGTCTGCGTAGTCAATGAGCGATACTCCCAAATCAACTATGATGTTGTCTATGATGTCGTTCTTATCAATTATGTCACTTCGACAGCACCCCGGGCATATACCATCGCTGATATGTTCAGGAAAAAAGGTATCCCGGTTGTCCTCAGCGGGTTCCATGCTTCAGGGCTGCCTGAGGAAGCAAAGCAACATGCGGATAGCGTCCTTATCGGCCGAAACGAAGCAGGATGGGTAACAGTTCTTCAGGACATCGAGCAGAAAAAACTACAGCCATACTATCATGCACCATTATACAACATCTCTCAGAGTCTACCGCCAACCAATGTTCGTTTACCTGGATTTATTATGACCGGTGCACTCGAGGCGACACGTGGTTGTCCCTACCACTGTGAATTCTGCCCAGAGACAAACATCCAAGGTGGAAATTCATACTATAAAAGACCTATATCAGAGGTCATAGAAGAAATAAAAAAAATCCCACAAAAAACACTGATGTTCTATGATACGTCGCTCACCATCGACCCAACATACACAAAAGAATTGTTCAAACAAATGAAAGGACTGCATAAAAAATTCTTCTGCAATGGGAATGCAGATGTATTAGCCCAGGATGCAGAGCTCGTCCGACTCTCCAAAAAAGCAGGATGCACCGCTTGGCTTGTCGGGTTTGAATCTCTCTCTCAAAACACCCTTGACCAGGCAGGAAAAAAAACAAACAGAGTCAATGAATACACACAAGCGATCGATAACATCCATAAGAATCATATGGCAGTAATCGGAGACTTCATGTTCGGGTTTGATACCGATACCCCAGAGATCTTTGAAAAAACCATTAAAACAATCAAGGAACTCAAAATCGATGTCGCTGATTTCTCCATTCTTACCCCGTTCCCTGGAACACCATTGTTTACAAAACTTGATGCAGAGAAAAGAATTCTAACGAAAGACTGGAAGTATTATAACATGGGACATGTGGTTTTTTCACCAAAACAGATGACGCCAGACGAACTGTTGCAAGGTGTACGGTTGATGTACGCTGATTATTATCACCCGTTAAATACAATAAAAAGGATTGCCCAGAACCTCACGAGAGGTCTTCCTCCATTCTTTGTGGTTGTCGCACGTAATGTTGTTGCAACACTTAGCGCACGTCGATTATATACGGTAAAAAAACGATAACAAACGAAATGAGGATTAGAAAGCCCACCAGGCTTTAACATCAATGCTTGCAGTCGCGGTTTTATTGGTGTCATCATAGGCTTTTACCATGATGGTATAGTTTTTAGGAATCAATGGTTTTTTAATCAATTTGAATGAGAGCGTCCAATTATACGGAGGTTCTGTCATGTTTGCGACAAGTTTGTCGTTTACATAGATTTCGACTCTCGTGATAGCAGAATCATCCTTCGCATAGGTATCAATCGAGGCTTTTCCAATCATCCATGTATTTGTCAATAGCCTATTTTTATATAAAAATGAGAAACGGAGATTCCCTCGTATGTAAAACTTCCCTTTTTGAGGAGAGAGGATCCCAACTTCAGGGGGAAGGTTCCGCGCACCCTTTGCCACATAGGTTTCATTTACTGCATCTGCATAATGAGCGGTAAATTGCTTCGTGTTTGCTGGTGGATCTGAAAAGGCAATGTTTTCTGTAGAATTAAACACGACTGCAATTATTTTGAGATTCTCGTAATCAAGGTTCTCAACAGACCAACTCTCGGTGAATGTTTTCTCACTATTCGCAGATACACTAATGTCCTCATTAATGATGAAATCGATAAACGCGTTTCGATACTTTAGGCCATCATAATCGTTATATTGTGAAGAAATAATTTCAGCTAGATACACCCGCAATCGCCCGGAATAGGAGGTTTGTTCTCCGTTTACCACTACGACACTTGTCTCGATTGTATTCGTAGTATTCTTGTACTCTGCATTGACAGTTACCTTAATTTTGGGAATCACTCGGTTTTCAGCAGCTTGGATAGCGCTTGTGAAATTTGATTCGGGGTGAGTACCTCCAAGAAGGACTTTATAGCCTCCATCGATAAACACAGTAGGATCACCTAAGCGATTATAGATTGATGAGAGATATTCTGCTGCGACGCTGTTTTCTAAAATCATACTAACATAATAAAACCGATACGTATGTGATGATTCTAATTTCTCTAAGATAGCCCCGACATTCGGACAATATCGACAGGTTATTGAGGTAGATTCTTCAACGAACACTGTATGGGTAAAATCCTCTTCACTATTACTGGGTTTTACGGTAATGATGAAAAACACAGAACCATCAGTCGAAGGATCACCAACCAGGCCGTTTCCAGCAGCGTCATCGACCGTCACATAGTAATAATAATCTGTTGTGGTATCTGCCGGAATGCTGATGGTCGCACTTCCAGCAAGAATTGATAATGAGGTCCAATTTGTGGATTCTGCGGTTTTATACTGCAAGGTCGCTTTCGTGACATTCACATTGTCGGTAAAAACAACAGTAATAGTAGCCATCTGACCAGCTGTTACGGTAAAGTTACCGGCGATATCAGTAATCTTTGGAGGTTCCGTATCTGGTCCTCCATTTTTATCGGTATAAAGAATAATGTATGCTGATGCGCTAAGGAGAATTCCTAGTAGGATGATGATTATGATAAGTTTTCCGATAAGCCTCATATCTTGTAATTAATATACACTTGTTTTATATATTAAAGTTACTGAGGCTGATTTAAATGGAGAATGTGGAAAAAATAAGGAGAAAATCTTCAATTTTCTTCTACAAAATTTATTGTTTATAACTCCTTCAATTGATAGAGTGTATTTCTTTTTATAACAATTTTTTCTTCCATCATCTTATCAAGAATTGGTTTGAGCCGCATCTGTTCTAAACCAAAAGTGTTTTCGAACTCTGTTAACGACATTGATTTCTGAAGTAAACATCGTAAGATCCTTGCTCGAATCTGCCGATTGGAACCCTCAAACCTTGATTGTTGTGTCTTTGGTTTTATACCGGTTTTCTGTGCGGTGAGATGAAGGGAACCGTAATCCATTAGCGCGTTATGCCAGTCTCGGCTTTTTCCCAACGGAAGGCATTTTTCAGCAAGATCCCAGAGTTCCTTATCAGATATCTTTGTCGGAAGTCTAAATTCACTAATAAGTATCCTTCTGATATTGGTATCAACCGTGACAAGATCAGCATTTGACGAGAAAATTAGAACCGCTTGGGACGTGTATCTGCCGATACCCGGGAGTTCTTTGTATTGTTTCATTGCCGTCATCACATCGGATTTGAACTCAGAGACTATCGTTCGCGCAGTGTAATGGAGATTCACCGCCCTAGTGTTATATCCTAAGCCCATCCACATCTGTAACACCTCAGGCAGTGACGCAGAGGCGAGGGTGTCAATGGTTGGCCATTTTGCGATCCATTTCTCATAAAAGAAGATAACTCGTTTTACCTGTGTCTGTTGTAACATGAGCTCCGAGAGGAGAATCTTATATGGATCTGTTGTTTTCCTCCAAGGCAGATCTCGTTTATTTTTTTCATAAAAAGAAAGAACTTTTTTTTGAAATCGTTTGATTTTCTCGTTAGGTACGTTTCTTGAGGTGATCTGCGAAGATGCCATAGACTGTCCTTTTTTGATGATTATCTAGGTACAATACCCAGGGTCTTAATATGATTTTTTTTCGTGATTTATTATTTGGTAAGGTTTTTGAAGGTTTGCTGTATAAAGGATATCTCCCTTATGAAACGATATTACCAAAATCATCTACAAAAACTTGAGGCTGAATCAATCTTTGTCATCCGTGAGGTCGCAGCGCAATTTGAACGACCTGTGCTGCTTTTCTCAGGTGGAAAAGACTCTATCGTCCTTGGATATCTCTCCAAAAAAGCATTCACACCTGCGAAAATCCCCTATCCGTTACTTCATATTGATACCGGGCATAATTTCCCAGAAGTCCTTCTGTTCAGGGACGCGTTTGTGAAATACCTTGATGTTCGTCTGCTTGTTGGATCAGTGCAGAAATCCATTGACATTGGACGGGTGAAGGATGAAACCGGGAAGTTCGCAACCAGGAACTATCTTCAGTCAACCACCCTGCTTGATGCCATCCATGACCATAAATTTGATGCAGCCATTGGAGGTGGACGCAGGGATGAGGAAAAATCTCGTGCGAAGGAGCGGTTTTTCTCCCATCGGAATGATTTTGGGCAATGGGACCCGAAGAACCAACGTCCGGAGCTCTGGGATCTTTATAACGGTCGAAAGAACCATGGTGAGCATTTCCGTGTGTTTCCATTAAGCAACTGGACAGAGCTGGATATCTGGCAGTATATCCTCAAAGAGCAGATTCAGATCCCTTCGATTTATTTCTCACACACCCGAGATTGCATTATCCGGGATGGTGTGATCTACGCGTACTCAGATTATCTTCATCTCGATGAGGAAGAAAAGAAAAAAGTACAGTCGATGACTGTTCGATTCCGTACGGTTGGGGACATGACGTGTACCGGGGCTGTACATTCCAATGCTTGTTCTGTAGAAGAAATCGTTCGAGAGGTCGCAGCCTATCGTCTATCAGAGCGTGGCAATCGGGCTGATGACCGACGATCAGAGAACGCTCTTGAGGACCGGAAAAAGGAGGGGTATTTCTAGGATGGATGAAAAAAGCTATCTGAACATGGATCTCCTTCGTTTCACCACTGCAGGCAGTGTCGATGATGGAAAAAGCACCCTTATCGGTCGGCTTCTCTATGATAGTAAAACCCTCTTTGAGGATCAATTGGAAAACCTGGAGCGTCTGAGTCAACAACGTGGTGAAGGGCTGAACCTTGCTTTGCTGACTGATGGTCTGCGGGCAGAGCGAGAACAAGGGATTACCATTGATGTTGCGTATCGATACTTTGCGACTCCTGTCCGAAAATTCATCATTGCTGATACCCCGGGACATATTCAGTACACGCGGAACATGGTGACAGGGGCATCAACTGCGAACCTTGCGTTGATCCTTGTAGACGCTCGTAATGGCGTGACTGAACAAACACATCGTCATATCTTCATCGCCTCGCTGCTTCAGATCCCTCATTTTGTCATCTGCATTAACAAGATGGATCTTGTGAACTATAAACAAGACGTCTATGAGAAAATCAAGGCTGAAATTGAGGATTTTATTTCAAAACTTTCAGTTCCTGATATCACCTTTATCCCCATCAGCGCGTTAATCGGTGATAACGTGGTGAATGCGTCGAAAAACATGGATTGGTACCATGGTCCTACCCTGCTGTACCATCTTGAGGATGTCCATATCGGCAGTGACGAAAACCTTGTGGACTGTCGGTTCCCTGTACAGTACGTGATCCGGCCACGATCCGATGCATATCATGATTATCGAGGGTATGCAGGGAAACTCGCAAGTGGGATTTTCAAACCAGGGGATAGCGTTATTGTTCTTCCCTCTGGCTTTACGACAACAATCAAGTCGATTGAGAGCCCGCAGGGGGAAATCGTTGAAGCATTTCCTCCGATGTCAGTAGTCATGCAACTTGCCGATGATCTTGACATCAGCCGAGGGGATATGATCGTGCGACCACATAACATCCCATTCATCGATCAGAATCTTGATTGTATGATCTGTTGGATGAACACAAAACCATTGTATCCGGATAGCAGGTACATCATCCGTCATACCACCCGAGAGATAAAAGGGATAGTCAAGAAGATTCAATACAAAATCGATATCAACACATTGCATCGGATATCGGAGGTGGCCGCCCTGGGGCTGAACGAAATCGGACGGATCACGATACGAACCGCGCAACCTTTATTCTTTGATAGTTATCAGCATAATCGAACCACAGGAAGCATTATTCTAATTGATGAAACAACCAATGAGACTGTCGGTGCAGGGATGATCAGAGAACCTTCGGTGAAGGTTGTTGAAAAGAAAAAATAGAGGAAGATAAAGCTATGAAGAAACATCTGGGTTTCACCATCTGGTTTACAGGTCTTCCTTGCTGTGGAAAAACAACGATCGCCAATAAGGTTGCTGTTATTTTAAAAAAGAGGAACTACCTGGTTGAACAACTCGATGGTGATCTGATCCGTCAGAACTTTTCCAGTGATCTGACTTTTTCAAAAAAAGACAGGGATGAGAATATCAAACGTGCCACGTTTCTTGCGAAGATGCTTTCACGTAATAATGTTGTGGTACTCGCAAGCTTTGTCTCACCTTATAGAAAGCAGCGGAGGAGAGCACGGAAGGAAATTAAGAATTTTGTTGAAGTGTATGTTCGTTGTCCTGTGAAGATCTGCATGAAACGTGATGTGAAAGGTATGTATCAACAGGCTCTTGAAGGAAAAATAACGCATTTCACAGGGGTTGATGATCCGTATGAAGAGCCAGAGCATCCAGAGCTCATCGTGGATACCGACATCGAGTCTGTTGAAGAAAGTGTTGGCAAGGTGTTGCAGAAAATCGAGGAACTCGGGTATATTACAGAATAAAGAAAAAATAAAGAGAAGGGAATCAATTTTTCTTTGTTGTTTCATTGTCTGAATCGATTCTTACTTTGTACAAAGATGAAAAGACTGATTATTCTTCATTTATCTTTTTGGACTCCCTCACGTTTTAGGAGAATCTGGGAGATGCCATTGATGAGTTTTTTGTCGATGAATAAATAGGGGACCATCACAATAATTTTCTATTATTCAAGAAGGAGCAATCCATAATAATTCTCAGGACAGGTGCGGTCTCGGACGACTTCGATGGGGTATCCAGCGGTCCGTGCTGTCTGAAAGACATCGATACCACAGGCCTCCATTGAAGGACGCGCCTGCTCCGTGTGAACACATGTTTTCTGTACATCACATTGTTCGCAAAGACAACAAGGACCAGCGCTCATTCCAAACACCTTGTAATACCCAACGAGGAACGCCTCCCTTTCAAGAGTACAGATGATCCTGAGCACTTCAACACCTCGAGAGGGACAATGGATTAACAGCGCGGTGGTGTACTCATCTAACAACCGTCGTGTTTCCTGCGGTGTCGGTGAATATGGTGGACAGGTGAGATGTTCACCATAACCATCACATCCGTATTGGCATTTTCGTCGTACCCATTCAGCGGTATAGACCTGCTTTGGTGAGATCACTTTTGCTTCTATGGCCCCTAGCTCACATGCTCTTTGGAGAAAATGCTCTGATGCAGTGAGTGGGTTTTTCTTCATCAGGTCATAAACAATTATTCATTCTTTAAAGTACTCTATGAAAGAGTGCAAGAGATAAGATTCGAACCCCTGTCTATCAGCATGCAAACAAATAAACATGGATTTCTACTTTCATAAAAATCAGTGATTGCAGTTTTTGTTTTTTCATCATAAAGTTGTAGCGCCAGGAATGGAATGCAGGAAATAGGGAGGTTCCAAGAAATTCCTATAGATATTCAAAAAAAAAAAAAAAAAAATAAATTTTTTTT
>Ga0209287_10000119_pt1 | contig 50250 bp, 48 predicted proteins | sample PPLLak3cmMay2015_2_FD_187255 | JGI IMG/M metagenome (GOLD analysis project Ga0209287, IMG submission 187255) | Freshwater sediment microbial communities from Prairie Pothole Lake near Jamestown, North Dakota, USA - PPLs Lake P8 Core (1) Depth... | ecosystem: Environmental > Aquatic > Freshwater... | reverse complement strand
TCCTTTCCAATCAGGATTGACTACTTGAGAGTTTTTAATGTTCCCCAGTAGCTCAGTCGGCAGAGCAAGTGGCTGTTAACCACTGGGTCCGCGGTTCGAGTCCGTGCTGGGGAGCCATTCGATACGCGCAAGGGCACACCACTGAAGTGGGTGCCCTTTTTCGCTTATCCTTCGATAAACTCAATGCCCCGAAGAGGATCGAAAGACGCATGGCCTCCAGTAAATGTAATCCTATTTTATTACTAATGAAGCAGCGATCTTTTTTTATTCATTATTGGTCACCGTTCCCATCGTTTCAGACTGTTTGTCGGTATCCCTCGTCGTGACCTGATCATCTTTCTTTCACAAAATCCCTAATCCCTTGTGACGTCGCACGTTGAGAGCCTTCCATTCGAGAAGCGGCTGAGAGCGTATACGACGCTGAAGAGATGTGTCATCGGTCAAGAGAGTTGGATCGATCTCCCCTCTGTCCAGAAGGAGATCCAGGAACGCGCGCTCGGCTTCCGTAAAGGGCAGGACCGAGGATAGACCCTCCCGGCATTCCCTTACAAGGCGCTCTCCGTAATCGACCGGTGATACCCGCTCTGTTGTTTCACGCAGGTTCAGGGTGGGAAAAAGCGACCTGCTTAATTCCGCAGCATCGGAACCTATGCCTTCAATTGAAACAGTCCGCCAGTCTTTGCGGTTCATTCCTCCGTATGTGACGAACGCAATGCGAAGCCGCTCCTTTCCGAGATTGTTCAGCTTGAGAATCCGGTGACAGTCGAACAAATCCCTTGCCTGCCCGCGCGACAGCAGCGCTGCGAGCTTGCCCGCCGCCAGTTCATGAATATCAAGAACTGGAATATTCCTGGACTGGAAGTCCACGAGCGGATGGGAATCGAGGGGCCGAATATCCCAGAGCGGCTGTCTGAACATGAAATTCATGTCGACCTCAAGGTTGCCGGATTGTCCCGTGAAGCTCTGGTAGCCCAATCGCCATTTCCCGCCTGCATGTTCGTCCGGGACTCTCCTGGTGCTGAATCCTTCTCTGGAAAACACCGCCTGTGCCGCTTGTTCTATCCTGGGCCTTTCCGCCAGCATTTCCTCACGGTTAAGCGCCCCGATGTAATTGAGATCGATATCTACGGACAATCTGGGGAGGTTAAACAGAAACATGTTCAAGGCCGTTCCGCCCTTCAAGACCCATTTGCCTTTTAAGAACGGGTGCGAGTTCAAAGCGTTGAGCAGGTTAAGCAGATGGAGAGCTTTCTCGACCATTTCCGCTTTAAAACCGGTGGCCTCGGCTGCCTGCAATACTTCCGACGACGAGAATTTCACAGCACTTCCCCCCATGACCTGTTAATAATTTCGACGGGAATCAACAGGTTCCACTCTTTTACCAGCTTGCAGCCTTTTCGTCGTCTGCGATCAAGATAATGAGGCTGCCGGGGACGCAGGTTTCGCAGTGTATTCAGGTGGACATCGTCTGCCATCAAGGTTTCCTTGTGCTGGTCCAGAAAGAAACCAACCTTTGCGGCGGTGGTCGCATTCTCCAACAGGAGAACGTAATCGACGATCCGATCCAGATCAAAGAACTCAACAGATTCCAGGGACCGCCAGATTTCTTCCCAACTTCCTGTCAAATCTGGACGATCCAACACGTCTACGAAGGTTCTTTCAAAGCTGGTGACCCTGAGTTCCACACCGGAACGGCTGTGGCTGACGACACCGAACATCTCTTTGCCCTTCTTCCGGAGGAGATCCGGTACGGGAACGCACGTAAACTCATGAGATCGAAACTTCAGCGGAAGCGATTTACGCTCGGATACGTAATGCAACCTCGTGTAGACCGAGTATGCCTTTCCGTGGAATTCCAAAGCAGTGTGGTATGCGAGAACCGCGTCCTCGCTCATTTTCGCCGCCACGAGGTAAGGATCAACCGGACTCGAGGCAGGATCGCCGCCCCAAGGAACGGTCGCATATAGCCCACGTCGGACAGGTATTATCCTCCCCTGGTTGCGGTAATAAGTAAGGAGCGACTTGCGGGTGTTCGGATTACCGGACCCTCTGGCGGACAGAAAGCTGTCAAACTCGTCCACCGTAAACACTGCATGCCGGGACAGGAATTCCTTCGGTTTCATTGGCGCATCCTTTTGACGTTTAGTCGACATGGTAGCAATAATAGTAACCCTATCTCGACTTTTTGTCAAGTAGAATCGCAGATTCTTTGATTGATAGTCGAGATAGAGCTAATAAAGTTGCTGCTTTCTCGTCTTTTTGTCAATTCAACGAACAACCCGGCCCTCCGACGTTTTTTCCGTGTCTTCGGCCCATAATCCCAGTGAAATCCGGGGCACACTTCTTCCCCGGACAAAATATCATGCCGATCCGGCCATGATAGTCCACGATCTCGATTTCATCAATGCGTAAAGGATGAGACATGCTGGTTTTTATATTTTTGGTTTGGTAATACATTGTTGGTTATTTCTTCTAACTGGTTCATTTAGCTCGATTCATATAATGATCGGCGAAGTCCGGGAGCCGATACCATGCGCACCAGGACGTTCGGTACGAATTGACGAAGAATACATCAGAAACGGAGTGGCGGAAATTTTCATGGAAGTGGAACCGCTGGCCGGTAAACGGCATGTGGCTGTTACCGAACGTCGCACCAGGAAGGATTGGGCAATTCAGATCAAACAGATGCTTGATGAACGCTATAAGGATGCAATCAAGGTACGTCTGGTTAACCGATTCCACTCTCTCTAGCCTGTCGCAGGGAATTCGAAATAACTTTTTAAGTTTGTTTCATTTATACTACAGCCTTTGACCAATTAGCTCACGCCCGTTAGTAAAAGTGACGAAAGGGACAACCTCTTCCAGGCTGCCGAAATACAACTTGAGCATGAGCAATCCCTCCATGAACGAAGGGATGGATACTACCAATATATAAGAAAAGAGGGAAGCCGTTTCTATAGCCAACAATCCTTCCCGAATTAAGGCTGTCAAAAGCAATGACGATTGCAATGTTATTGTTGTAATATCTTTATCTTTTTACGATATTAAAGCGGAAAAGGACATCTTATGATTGAGACATTCAGTTCAATTGATATTTTGAAGTGCGAATCCCCTCTTTATCTATTCCCCTCTGACACCTAATCTTTTGCCCAAAAGGTGAGTCAAGAGCAGACCCCTTTCACGCGGTTCGAGCCCCAAATTATATAGCTTTATTGATATCAGATATCTTTCGAAGCGGACATACTGAGATCTTCCCATGGACAGAATATGACTTTTCTCCCGGATAGACAACCCAGAGGTGCTCCAGTCCGAGGACCTCAAGAGAATTCTCCATTGAACGGGTAACCTGTGGTGCTTCGCTGTATTTTGCCTCAACGCTGTAGCGCTTTCCCCTGTGAATAAAAAAAAGATCGATTTCCGCACCGCTGTGAGTTGCCCAGAAGTATGATTCCGCCGGCCTGACCGTCTGGAGCACCTGCTCAATGGCGAAACCCTCCCATGAGGCGCCGACCTTCGGATGCCCCTGAAGGCTTGCAAGATCCGGCAATCCTAAAAGGGAATGCAATAATCCTGCATCGCGAAAATAGATCTTCGGCGCCTTTACCTGGCGTTTCCCGATGTTTTCATGCCATGGCTGAAGCTGCCGGATCATATAGGCCCCTGTCAATATATCGAGATAGGATCTTACGGTTTTATCAGACAGGCCCATTGAACGGGCAAGCTCAGAGCTGTTCCAGTACTGGCCGTGGTAATGGGACAGCATTGTCCAGAAACGGCGCATGGCTGCCGATGGAATTGTAATGCCAAGCTGTGGTATATCTCTCTCTAGAAAGGTCCTTATAAATCCCTCGCGCCAGGCCATGCTGTCTTCATTGGCGACCGAAAGAAATGAGCGCGGGAAACCGCCGCGCAGCCATAATGTTTCATAATTATCCGATGATGTTTCACTGAGATCAAAACCGGAAAGTTCAACAAACTCAACCCTGCCAGCCAGCGTTTCCGATACGCCTTTAATAATGCCGGGAGATGCGCTTCCGAGGATAAGAAATCTTGTTTTGTTTCCCGGGCGGTCAGAAAGGACCCTGAGGACGTTAAACAGCTCAGGCATTGCCTGGATTTCATCAAGCACTGCCAGGCCTTTAATTGAGCCTAGCACCAGTTCAGGGTTCTGAAGGCGCTGGAGATCCGGCCGGGATTCAAGATCAAAATATGTCGCGTTTTTTCCTTCTGCAAAGGCGCGGGCCAGGGTGGTTTTGCCGCATTGCCTTGGGCCTAAAAGGGCTGTCACCGGTGAACGGTTTATGGAGGCGGATAGTCTTTTAATATAGTAAGGTCTTTTTATCATGGGTTAAATGATATCATGAAGATTCGGAATGTCAATCCGAATTTTCACTACTTAACTCCCGACATTCATATTGGGGGCGTCGAAGGTGACGCGACAAAAGATCATCCCGATACGGCCACTGAAATCTAGAATGTTGATTTCATCAAAAAGAAGAGGATGAGATGTCTCACGTCGTGTTCGTCAGCATAATGATCCCCTTTATCAGTTATCCAAAACTACAAAAAGATTTGATGGGCCATGGGAAGATATTTATGTCTAACCCTGAATTATATATCCGGCAAAGGTTATCCCTGATAAACCGCTCAGGATACCTATTGGTATTCCCGCCAGCACATCGGTCGGATAATGCACACCAAGATAAATCCTTGATATCCCTACAAGTGAAGCCCACATCATGACCGACAATATCAGAATAGGGTAACAATAAGACAGCAGCACTGTCATTACAAAGGCGGCGGATGTATGGCCTGAAGGGAGGCTGAATCGATCCCAAGGTGAGCTACGCTTATAAATTGTATCAATAGCCTCAAAGGGGCGATTCCTTTTTATGCCATATTTTATGATCATGCATACCGGAAGTTCTATGGCAAAGGAGATCAGCCCGGCAATCAGAAAAAATAATGCGTTAGCGGGATCAATCAAAAACAATAAGCCCGGTATTAGCGGATAATAGTAGCCATTAGCACTGTGGGATATCAAAAGCAGGATGTTCGAAAGATATTTTTTACCTTTGAGATGAAAAATGTTCATTAAAAAAACATTATCCAAATGCGTTGCCCCTGCGAATAATCTCATATTTAACATCCTTTCTATAATCCAATTTCAGGAAGGTAATTTTTTAGTTTCATTAAAGCGTTGTTTTTTGCATTTAAATATCGGCAATTTTCGATCCGGACTTTACTTTATCGGATGTGGCAGAGAATCCCGGAACAAATTCATTATCAATGATGAGCTTACGATAGTCAACAAACGAAGAGCCTTCACTCTAACATGGTGGCTTTAAGATATCAAACTGGATTGAGATATTGAAGTACCTTAACTATTCCATGGAACCATGATCTAATTCACGAGGTTAATGAATCTCTATTCTCTCCTCCCAGTACCCATAATCGGGTTTTCCGGGGAGCCATCCGACACGCTCACAACAGGTTGTTAGACAGGCTCACAGCAAGCCGTTCGACACGAAAAGGGTGATAATCCGGCATTACACACTTTTCTTGCTCATGGTTCATGCTCCATTATTCAGTCATTTATGTTTCATATCCTTTCATTGCTGTCCAAAACAATTTTAAAACATTATATGAGGTCTTTCAGGAAAAACAATAATAGCTCGTCATGCCCGAAAAGCATGCCCCTGCGAAGGCAGGGGGCGGGCATCCAGTGGTTTTTTCTCAATTGCAAACTCTGGATTCCCGCCTGCGCGGGAATGACAGTTCCAGGTTCTCTATTTATATATTTAGCGAATAGAGCATCTTTATTTGCGGTCGTAAGCGATTGCATCATTGTATTGGACAAGATTGATATCCTTTATAAAAAAGGGTTGACTGCACGGCTCCCCCATTTACAAAACACAGGATGAAAATTCCGCACCCCTTTTACAATTGCCCACATAAAATCTCCTTTATTTTTTGATATCGAAAATTAATAGGAGTTTTACTTGGATTATAGTTCGATGAATTTGTTTGATTAGCCCTCATTGGAATCACATCTCAAACCGTAACATAAGCTCTACAGAATGGCATATAATGAACGCAGACAATAACTTATTACTGCGCATGGAATTTCTATTGTGTCTTATGATTAAAGGAAGTAACGCATGAATTGTTTAAAGCTAAACCTATTATTTCTGATCGTGCTGCCATTTTCCCCCTGTAGTGCTTTTGCTGCCATAGATATCGACGGGCGGCTGAATGAACCTGAATGGGCAAATGCACAAAAATTTAAAGATTTTGCTGTGGTAGATCCATTCACATTAGGAAAACCTGGCCTTTCTACCGAGGCATTAGTGCTATCTACTCCTGAGGGGTTGGCGGTCGGATTTATCTGTGAACAGCCCAACGACGAAAATCATACTCACACCAAAACACAACGCGATGCAACAAATTTTGACGCGGACTCCGTAAGTCTGATGATAGACTTTGACGGCAGCAGACAGATCGCATACGAGTTCAGCGTTTCGATCTCGGATTCCTATCGCGACGGCACAATCATTCAGGAAAATCAATCCAACTACGAATGGGACGGGATGTGGAAGCATGCGGTTAATGAGGGACAGGATCGATGGACTGTGGAAATGGTCCTGCCGTGGTCAATAGTGAGCATGCGAGAAAGTTCGGTTGAGAAACAAGAGATGGGCGTATGCTTCCAGCGCAAGATGCAGGCCTCGAATGAGATATATTCTATCCCCGCAGTGAGTTTAAGCCGGCCACAGTTCATATCGGAATTTGAAGGTATTGGAGTAGTAAAGTATTCTTCACAGGAGTTAATTATAACACCGTATTCAACGGCACTGGGGGACCTCTTAAATGACACCATAACCGGGAAGGTGGGGCTTGATCTCTCATGGAAGCCTAGCGGAAAGCTTAATGTTATTGCCACCGTCAACCCTGATTTCGGCACTGTTGAGAGCGATGACCTGGTGATCAATTTTTCGGCTACAGAGACCAGATATACTGACAAACGACCGTTTTTTATTGAAAATCAGCGCATCTTTGATACTCCTGATAATGAGGACAAGATTTTTTACACACGAAGAATAGGCGGGGCGAACGATAGGGATGGCAAGGCAAGCGATATAGCAGCAGCCTTGAAAATTATTGGTTCGACTTGGGCAATAAATTATGGGGTTTTTGCCGCAAAAGAGGCAGATGATGCCGGTCGAAGTTTTTATGCCGGCCAGGTGGTTTTCCCGGCAGATAATTGGGATATTGGGTTGTTAAGTACATATGTGGAGAGACCGTTCCTGGATCGCACCGCGCTTGTTAATTCTCTCAACTATAATGCAAATTTAAGCGATACCCTGAAAATGAAGGGAACGTTGATGGTCAGCAGCATTAAGACCCACGGAGATAATAGCCATGGGTTCGGCCTGTGGGACGAGTTTAGATACGCCAGTATCGACGACCGCTGGTCGTCTACGGTGACTATAAATCATTTTAATGACACCCTGGATCTTAATGACATGGGATACCTGGATCGTAATGGTTATGAGGAGATCTTCATAAAGGTCGCATATAACCAGAAGGACTTTTCCGATGATTCACGTACCGCTTTAGCCAGTTGGGATTTGGCAACGGCTTTAAAAAGAAACACGAACGGAGACCGATTGCCCGATACTCTGGTTTCTTTTGGCCGAAATGCAAAAATGCGGAGCGGGGCGCAATTAAATGGTGGGGTGACCTTAACATCAAGCGGGTATGATGATCAGCTTTCGCGCAATAATGGTCTTGTGCGGCTTGATGAACGCTTAGCCGGCAGTATAATGTATATTACTCCGAGGCGGGGAAGGTGGAGTAAATCAATAATGTTGTTGCAGAACCAGGAAGGTGTGGAAGGCTGGTCGACCATGATTATGGGTGACTTTACATGGTATCCCAATGAAGGACTGAACATTGATTTTTCATTGAGACCGGCATGGAGCGGTGACTGGTTGAAATGGGTACAGGGTAAACAACTCGGCGGCTTTTCAAAAGAGCAGATAACCGGAACAATAGCAGTGAACTGGTTCCCGGCAGAAGACCATGAAATCCGGCTGAAGACGCAATGGTATACGATTAACGCGAAGGCGAAACAGAGCTATACTATCGGCGCAAACGGCCGTCTGACAGAGGATAACGCCCCTATCAATGATTTTGCAGCGAACAGTTTCGCCCTTCAATTACGTTATCGTTATGAGATTGCGCCTATGTCCTACCTGTATATCTGTTACAGCCGTGGAGGCTTCGATTATATTGAGAATTCTGATAAGAGCACTCTGGGTCTGCTGGGCGACACCACAAGCCTCAGAGACTCGGATCAGATACTGGTTAAGCTGAGTTACCGGTTCAAGGTATTCTGATAACTTGAGTAGGAAATAGAGGGACGCACCTCATCGAATGGAGCGTGGGGGATGTTGCATGGAATTTCCTTCACTTCAAAATATAGTATCTTCAGCTAGTTGGGCTTATTGCCTCATATTTTTTCCCCCACAGTGTACGGAAAAACCTGCAAAATGCCTTGCCCGCAGGTTATGGCACATAATAATTTGCATAGATATCAATGAGATAATCTGCTCACCCGGATTTGGTATAAAACTTGCCTATGAAAAGGTTGCAAGCTGCAGATTCAAGCGCCCATGGTGACTAACCCGATGCAAATTTCATAAAAAAATGATAGAGATAAATGAGTACAAGAAAAGGAAGATGAAGAGATAAATGGACAAAAAGCGAAGCTGGACGGGTGAACATTTTCACCTTTTTTTACTCTGCATCATAATAACTCCAATCATAATATCCGGGTGCGGTCAGAGATATCTGGCCAGGTCAACATTCAAAGAAGCCAATGATTTTTTCAGCCAGGGAAGCTACGAGGCCTCGCTGAGCAGATATGAGGAGATCATTGAAAAATATCCCAGGGAGGGAGACAGGGTTCTTTTTGATATGGGTGTTATTTATTCACATCCGGGGAATGCGCAGAAGGATTATAGGAGATCTCTGGACTGTTTTCAAAGGCTCATAAAGGATTACCCGGGGAGCGCATACAGACAGGAAAGTGAGATTATGGTATTTAATATCAATAATGTTATTTTCAAGGACAAGGTGATTGCTGAGCAGCAGTCACAGATTGAGGCCCTTCAACAGGATGTTGAAAGCAGGGGGGATGAGATCAGCTCAATGCATGCAAACATTGAAGCGCTCGGAAAAGAGGTTAAGAGCAAAGAGGATGAAATTGCCGGCAAAGAGAATGAGATAACCAGACTGAAAAAAGAGATTGTTCTAATTCAGCAAGGGCCTGCGGATAAGCTCCTGATAGAAAAGAAAGAGAGACGAATGACTTTGTTCTCAAAAGGCAAGGTGATCAAGACCTATAATATAGCCCTGGGGGAGAACCCGGATGGCCCGAAAGAAAGGCAGGGCGACAATAAAACCCCGGAAGGAACTTACACCATTGATTCAAGAAACAGGGACAGCCGTTATCACTTATCCCTTCATATTTCCTATCCAAATGAGGAAGATAAAAGGCGGGCAAAAAAACTTGGAGTCTCTCCGGGCGGAGATATCATGATCCACGGCATTATGAACGGTTACTCTTGGATTGGCAATAATCACACGGCATCTGACTGGACAAAAGGGTGTATTGCCGTTACGGATGAAGAGATAGAGGAGATTGACAAGCTTGTTCCTGATGGTACGGTTGTCGAGATAACACCATAGGGTTTTTAACATCATTAATTTACAAAGGGACTTTATTTTACCCATGTGCCGAATCATTGACCTGTCACTCATATCCAATAGGCTTCATCTTATAATTCTTTTAATACTCATCTTGTCTCTCAATGGATGTGCTGTATTGAAAGGCATCCAGGAGAAGTACCGGCCCTCGCCGAAACCCCCGGAAGCAACGGTAGAGAAGAAGGAGGCCCCTCCGGTCACACCGATTGAAGAAGATGACGGCCCCCTGGCAGAGACAATCGAACGAAATGAGTTTTCCGTAGCAAAAGGTGAAGACGTTGTTGGCCGGATTGCACTCATCAGGCTTAAAAAGGGTGATACGCTGCCGGATATTGCAAGGCACTTTAGTCTTGGAATTAATGGAGTCAGCTCAGCTAATCCGGGGATAGATCTATGGGTGCCTGAGGCCGGAGAACGCATTATGCTGCCTCTGAATTTTATCCTGCCGGACGCCCCCAGAAAAGGCATCGTAATCAACCTGGCCACAATGAGGCTCTTTCGATTTAAAGGGGATAGCGAGTCTATGAAGGTGTTGACCTACCCTGTCGGTGTCGGCACCTCGGAGAAACCCACACCCCAGGGTAAAATGTACGTGCAGCGCAAGGCAACCAGGCCGAGCTGGCATGTGCCAGCCTCAATTGCCGCGGATCATCGGAAGAAAGGAGATATTCTGCCCGCTGTAGTTCCGCCGGGGCCTCAAAATCCGCTTGGAGAATACGCGCTATATTTAAGCGAGGCTACTTATCTGATCCATGGCACTAACAAACCTGCCAGCATTGGACTCAGGGCAACCAACGGCTGCATAAGGCTCTACCCGGAAGATGTGAAGAGACTCTACGAGGACACTCCGGTAAAAACGCCGGTTGTCATCATTAATCAGCCATATCTCATAGGTCAATGTAACGGAATACTTTATATGGAGGTTCATTCCTCCTCGGGAAACCTTGACGCTGTTGAGTTAGAGAAGATCTATAAAAAATTGAGAAATATTGAAAAGGTATCGGGGCGAACGCTTGACTGGACCAAAGTAAAGAATGTGGTGGCCGAGGCCAGGGGGATTCCTGTCCCCATATTCGAGATAAAACAGGGAAGCGGAACAGGGGCTGCCGAGGCCATTCAAGTCAAGCACCCGGACAAGCTGTACGGCAAACCGGAAATACCGGAACTTAATACGGAGGCATGGCATGTTCTGGCTGCTGAGGTGCGTGACGAGATCGATGCCCAAAGGCTTGCTGCTATTATCAACCACCAGGGTCCGCCAATCCCGGCAAGGGTTGTATTAAAAAGTTACGGCTATAGTGTCATCGCCGGCCCTTTCAGTAATATCAGCGAGGCCAATGAAGCAATCAAACGCTTGAAGATTGATCTGGAAATACAGGGCACTTTAATTGAACCTGTCTATACTAAATAGTTGATCCCGATTATCACCTTAATTTCATAAGAACCGGATGAGGCTCCCCTACCCTGCGCTGTCAGGATGGGGTATCAATCTGAATTCGACCGGATTCGAATGGGTGCAGGAGATTCCCTTCATATAAAAATATAGCATATTCAGCTAGTTAAATTAATTACACCACAGTGATCTACCCCGACTGTAGGGAAAATCCTTCAAAAAACCCTCGTCCGGCATATCTTGTTTTTACTATTATAGTTAAATATCAATATGTTAGCTCATGTATTCTACGTATGGCATACCAATTGCTTCCATCAAGGATAAAAGGTGGAGGAAATCTCTGCCACAAAAACCGGTAAAAGAAGGGGCTGACGAAGATTCACAGTGTATCGCTGTTTGCCTTAAAAGACATTACAATTCATTATGCCGGGATGATAAATGTTTAAAAGCGATATTTTGGAAATTTTATTTATAAACTGAACGTAAAGGAGGTGATTGGAAGATGAAAAAAAGTTTTTTAATGATTTCAATGATGCTTGTTCTCGCAATTACTTTAATTGGTTGTGCATCAACCAAAGACCTTGAGCAAGTGCAGGCACAGCAAAACCAGGCCAATGCGAAAGCTGATCAGGCTGCCCAGGATGCGCAGGCTGCCAAAGCGGCAGCTGATGCGGCTACGTTAAAGGCAAATGAAGCTGCATCTCGCGCAGAAAATGCTGTAAGGACGGCAGAGGACAATGCGAAGGCGGCAGAAGAAAGGGCGAAGATCGCAGAGGAAAATGAGAAGATAGCAGAGGAAAATGCAAAGGCTGCAGAGGAAAGGGCAAAGCAAGCTGAGGAACTTTTCCAGAAATCAATGAAAAAGTAAGTTAGTTTCATAGAGGGCTGTTGAATTTACCTTCAGTGCTCCGGAAAAAGAAATGGCAGGGTTTTGATACCCTGCCATTTCTTTTGTCATTACAAATCCAAGAAAGATACGGTTCAAGTCACAGTTAGTTATACCCCGTCATCAAGGGATGGCATCAGGGTGCTTTTTCCAGTTAAACTCATTGCAGCTGAATCCGGCGTCAGCATTAATCGTGTCGTCAGTTCAAAATTAAGTCAACAAATCCCACACACATCTGTGTCCAGCGGAGCATAAACTGCCCGCTGAAACAGCGCGTTATCCGAAAATTTAAATCTTGATTTGTACATGAATTAGATGTACATTGTCATTATGAAATACGATTGGAATCCAGAGAAAAATGAATGGCTGAAAAAAGAAAAAAATATTTCTTTCGAAGAAGTGGTTTTTCATTTATCTCAGGGAGATGTTTGGAAAGTCGCAGGCCATCCGGATCAAATAAAATATCCAGATCAAAAAATTTATTTTGTTATTATTGATGACCATATTAATTTAATTCCTCATGTTGTGAGCGAAGATCGTATATTTTTAAAAACTATCATCCCAAGCAGGAAAGCAACAAAGGATTTCCATAAGGAGCAGGGAGGGCTAAAATGAAATACGATAGAGAAGAAAAAGATATCTTAGATGCTTATGAAAGTGGAAGCTTGAAAATTTCTACTCCATCTAAGAAGGAAATAGAAAGCATCAAAGCAGCGGCAAAAAATACTTTTAAAAAAGATAAGCGGATCACTATACGTCTTTATGACCATGATTATAAAGGAATTCAAAAAAAAGCAATGGAGATGGGTATACCCTATCAAACGCTTATCTCCGGCATTGTCCACAGATACATCGAAGGTGAATTAACATCTAAAAACGGATAACATCAGGCTGGACAAAAATACGCGCGCACCTGTCAGCACGGACGTTAATGAATATCTATTTTTTCCTCCCACTGCCTATTTTCGGGGGAGCCTGTAAATTAAAGCACTTTCCAAATTATTTATTGGTGCCTTTTATTTTATGCGGTCTCCGGTGTGGTCTTTAATGGTTTTACAAGGGCTGCCCTCTGATCGCTAAAGGCTCGGTCAGGAAACAACCTGTTTATGGATGGACACTGGCTTATATCAGGGGATTGAAAAGGCCGTATAAAGATTCAGAAGATCAGGATTATATGATATTGAGATTATCTCCTTTTGTTCTCAAAAATCTATCAGGCATTCTATATAGTTTTTTATGGAGAATGATTTTTCCATGCCGATCTCAAAACAGCTCATACCTATATCCCATGCTGTTCCGAGGATGCTGACAACCGCCTGGCCGGCACCCCTTGCCGCCATGCGGAGATTAGCAGGTCCCGCGGTTATCCTCTCCGTGTTGCTGTGTATCGGGGCGAAAGACGCATATGTTCTGGCGCAAACAGCTGAAACAGGTCCGGACAGAGTCTATAATGAAATAAGCGATCTATCGCAGGCTAAAACCGGTGAGGAACTCCAACCTGCAGAGCCTCCTGACCGGGGCAAGCCTGATGTAATAACCGAAACAGTTGAACCAGTCGTTGAATCATGGGGAAGCACGGAAGGTTTCGGCGAAAAATTTGATTGGCTGCATGGGAAGCTTTATGAAATAGCGGAGGCACAGGTTATGAGGGTTGACTCCTGGTTCAAACCTCCGCAGGGTGAACAAGGCATTGTTGAGCCATCGCGCTTTCGTGTTGGATTGTATGGCGAAGGAAAAATCAGAGAGTATAAGGAGTCGGATGTAAAACCGGTAGTGGATTTTGACACGGAAATTGACCTGCCCAATGTTAAGCGCTGGCTTAAGCTTATTATAACAACCAATGACCCCACTGCGCTGCCCGGCAAGTCTTTCATAGAGCAGCGGGATAACTCTCTGCGTACGGCTGTTGTAGGGCAATGGAGGTCCGATATATCTGCAGCCATCGGCATGCGGGCACGCTGGAAGCCCGAGTTATTTGCCTATACTGTCTGGGCACATAAGTCAAAAGCAGGAAACTGGGGTTTGTACCCGCAGCAAAAATTTTACTGGGAAAGCAAGATTGGTTTTGGCGAGATATCCACGCTGGTTCTTAACCACTGGATAAACCGCTGGAACACGCGGTTTTCTACATCCATCAAGTGGAGCAAACAGGATAGAGATGATGATCAAAAGGCAGAACGCAAAGACAATGGATTCCGCTGGTCGGAGGTGTTTTTATTGGAACATGCAAAAGAATTACTGGAGGAGTCGCAGCTTGGCCGTGTCGTTTCAGGTGATGACATTGCAAAGGGCTGGGGAATCAGGCTTTCTGCATTCGGCGGTTTTCATTTTACTGACGAATACCGGGCCGGGATATTCTATCGGTGGCCATTGCGAAAAAAATGGATGTACTCATACCTAGGCCCTGAAATCAAATGGATGAATGTAAATAACTGGGATCGTGAATGGACTCTCAGATGCGGTGTTGAGATGTTATTCTGGGGCGGAAAGGAACGTTGAGCAGGGACCGACCGTCCGGAATAAGGGTCTCATGATTTAACGCCTGCCTCAAAGGAGAGAGGGATAATGTAATGGACATAGCTGCCTTTATTCATTCGGAGACTTTCAGGATTTTCATCTTACCTGTCGCTATTTTTCTGGCACGCATCTGCGATGTTTCGCTCGATACGCTGAGAATCATTTATGTGTCGCGGGGGCTTAAATTGCTGGCTGCGCTGATCGGCTTTTTTGAAGTGTTGATCTGGCTGATTGCCATATCACAGATCATCAGCAACCTGTCAAACCCGGTCTTATATATCGCCTATGCGTGCGGCTTTGCGATGGGCAATTACATCGGTATTCTTATTGAGGAAAAAATGGCCATCGGCACGGTTGTGATAAGGATCATTACGCAAAAAGACGCAACGCAATTGATTGAAGTTCTCAAGACCGACGGTTACGGCGTCACACACGCGGATGCCCAGGGCGCCCTGGGGCCGGTAAAAATTATTTTCACTATTGTAAAAAGAAAGGACATTTCCTCTGTTCTTGAAATCATCCGGAAATTTAATCCGCAGGCATTTTACACCATCGAAGACATCCGCTCCGTGCGTCAGGGCGTCTTTCCGATTGCTAAAAAGCCAACCTCGCCGACATCTTGAAAGTTTTATATCAATATTACAATCCCCGGGGGGCACAGGGGCAAACCTGCACATTTGACAAACTTACATCGTTTTGTTAATTATCAATCTTGTCCAAAACAATGATGCAATTTCTCATGAGAGCAAATAAAAATGCTCTATTCGCTATATATATGAATAGAGAACCTGGAACTGTCATTCCCGCGAAAGCGGGAATCCAGAGTTTGCAGTTGAGAAAAAACCACTGGATGCCCGCCTTCGCGGGCATGACGAGATATTAATCTTTTTCCTTGAAGACTTCATATAATGGTTTAAAATTGTTTTGGACAGTAATGGTTAATTATCAGTTATCAGCGATAAAAATATGCCCCCCGGAAAAGGTGGGAATAAACCGAGCCGTTGCTGACATAATTCGCCGGCCGGAGATCGTTCGAGTCTAATGCGCCAAAGACATGGCATTTTCACAAACCGGCACAAACACCATTTAAACTCATTGAAAGGAATTTACTATGACGAAAAGAATACTTGAGAAAAAGTTTAGCCTTCTGATCACGCTTGTATTTATGTTTTCGCTTTACTCCGCTGGTTTCCCTGCTTTCGCGCAGGGCCCGACCACCCCTGGCGCAGCTGCATCTCCCGGTGGCTCCATGCCCTCAATGGGGGCGCCTCCCGGAGGCAATATGCCCGCAATGGGCGCAGCGGCTCCGGGCGGCTCAATGCCTGACGCAGCGACGTCTCCAGGCGGTTTCATACCGGAGGGTAGCCAGGCTGCCGCTGCCGACAGCAAGTTCAAGGTCATGACCGTGGACGGCATAGAGACACCCATCGCGGCCGGGACATACTCCGGCAAGGTAGTTATCGAGGAGCTCGACGGCTCGAAAAAGACATATTATGAGAAGGCACAGAACGTCTACCAGGGCGCACTGTTTATCGAGAACAACAACATCGTGAAGGAAAAATCCGCGACAACCGCGCTGAAGGGCGGCAAGTATGACGCAAAGGCCCTTAGCGGCGTTTCCATCACGGCCAAATCGCCCTACTTCAACGGTATTACCCTTGTTGACAACGACTATTCGATCTCAAAGCTGAACGCCGACTTCTCCGGCGACGGCGGCAACGACATGGCCGGCACGGGCGCTGTAGTATCGATATTCAAGGGCTCCAACGTCAGCATTGCCGACAGCAGGATAACGACCCACGGTACCGCCAGGGCGGGTGTTTTCGGCGGCTCCGACATCATCAGTGATCCGCTTCATGTCACTATTAAGGACACGACGATCATAGCCAACGGCCACAACACGGTCGAGCCGACAGCCGTATGGATGCTCGGGCTTTTCGGCGACGTGCGCGCCGTGCAGTATGTCGGATACTTCGATAACGTTTATGACAACGTCACCATCAAATCCGCAGGCTGGGCCATCGTCTCCGTGGACGATATTGATCCGCCCACCCAGGACGCGCTTCAAAAATCCGGAATCGTCTCGGCCTATGACAAGACGGCCGGATTCGGCGCAAGAACCCCCGATGACATGCTTAAACTCTATTACTGGTCCGGCAGGCACACCATCAAGAACAGCGACCTCTCCATTCTCAGCATCGCGGACGGCGGCTGGGGCGACGGATACGGCGCCTACTCGATCGGCGCGAACCTGAATATCTTCGACAACACAAAGATAAGCAACGTAACATATGCTGCAATAGTCGCCAATGAGTATGCCAGCGCCTCGTTTGTAAACGGCGCGGTCGTAAATTCCAACCGCTTCGGCGCTTACTCCCACAGCAACAAGGGCGGCGTCATCAACGTCGACAACTCCACCATGAACACCAGGGAAGCGATATTCCTGCTCAAGAGCGCCAGCGGCGGATTCGGCCCCAATGCCACAATGATCGACGTCAACAACTCCAGGCTCAACAACACCGGCAACGGAGTTGTGGTCCTGTTCATGGACAATGATGATCCGGGCCGCGGAAGCCCGGTATATGGAGAGGACGGCAAGACCCAGGTGGACCAGAAGATCGACATCGTCGACAATGTCGCGGTCAAGGACGAAAAGCACGATCTGACCAGGGAATACGACTACCAGACCTCCCAGTTCATGGGCGCCGACGCGTCCTATATGTTCAACGCGAACGTCGTCGCGAACTTCACGGACTGCAAGGGCGACACGGCCATAAAGGGCGATTTTTACAACGCCCGCACCGGCGCGCAGAACCTTGTCCTCCATTTCAATAACAGCCAGGTGGAGGGCATCATTTCCTCCGGCACGACAGCTCATAATGTGAACATCATCCTCAAGAGCATGAAGATCACGGACAAGGACTATGAGAAGGGCGGCGTAAGGTATGGGAACCGCAACAACCTTGGCGATGTGACCGCAAGTGCCAGCAAGACGGTGAACAACGGCGTTATCGTTTACCTTGATAAGGGCTCGGTCTGGAAGGTAAAGGACACCTCCTATATATCCAAGCTTGTGGTTTCCAAGAACTCCAAGGTCAAGGGCAGGATCAAGGCTGACAGCACCAGGAAATCCGCCGATGGCACCGTCACCTATATCGGCGCCATTGTCAGCAAGGCAAAATAGCCCGTCCGCAAGCTGCACTGACGCCTGAAAAAAGCCGGGGCACCTTTCCGGCATTTTAAGGGAAACGCAGAATACAACAGGGCCTGCTCCTACCCGGAGCGGGCCTTTTCTGTATGTATAGGAATATACGGGGACAAGAGAATGATTACCGGTGCAATAAATCCCTCCCTGACTTCACACCGGGCTGATAATGGTATATTTCCTTTACCATAACCGGTTAATATTTAAGAAGATATTCATCATGGATACCTTTTTTTCTTGCAAATTAATTTGCATTGGGGTTATCCTGCATACCGTAACCTGAGACAATCAGGGCCATTCAAAGAAATCTTTATATTTTAGCTGTTATCCCGTAACCGGGCTGCACACTTATATCCCGAATGCGTCCGCCGAAACGGGAGCCATGAATTTTCATATCGACATCTATTGACTGTTTTATTTTAAAATTTGAGGTGAGTCAGGAGCCGGACCCATACGTAAAGTTGTTTTTTGCCGTCGATTCCGGATTAGGCTAGAGCTTGGATCATATCAATGGGAAGGGATATGGGAGAACGTGCGCTGGTGACCGGGGCCACAGGGTTCATCGGGAGCCATCTCGTGGATGCGCTGCTCGTCAAGGGGTTTGAGGTGTCCGCCCTTGTGCGCAGGAGCAGTGATCTGCGCTGGCTGCAGGGCAAAAGGGTCAATTTTATCTACGGAGACCTGACAGGCAGGGAGAGTCCTGCCCCTCTCGACGGGTTTGAATATATCTTCCACCTGGGGGGCGCAACCAGGGCCCTCCGACGGAACGATTTTTATGCTATCAACCGGGACGGGACTGAGCTGCTGACGGACGCTGCCGGCAGTATCAGGGGGCTCAAACGCTTTATCTTCCTCTCCAGCCAGGCGGCCGCTGGTCCGTCCCCGGGTGACAGGCCGCAGACAGAGGACGATCCTCCATCCCCTGTCTCCCCCTACGGGGAGAGCAAATTGCAGGCGGAGCAGGTTGTTCTTGACTGCCGGGACAGGTTCCATGTGACCATCCTGCGCCCCTGCGCCGTATACGGCCCCAGGGACACATACATGCTTGAACTCTTCAGAACCGTCTCCAGGGGGCTTCTTCCTTCCCTTGGAAAGGGGCCAATGTATTTCAGCTTTTGCTATGTGGAGGACCTTCTACAGGCCCTTTTATTATCCGCGCAGAATGATCATCCCTCCGGGGAGGTCTTTTTCATAGCGGACGGGGAAAGATACTCTCTGGATGCCTTTGCCGCCATGGTGTCTTCCGAGCTGCACGTGAAGTTTCGCAGGATCCGCATCCCGGTCCTGGCTGCCCGGGTTTACGCAACACTGGCGGACGGATGGGGGCTGATCACAGGGAGACCGGCAGCCTTCAGCAGGAATAAATGCGCTGAGGGCATTCAGCAAAACTGGGTATGCAACATAGAAAAGGCGAAGACAAAACTCGGATTCCGCCCGGGCTTTCATCTTGAAACAGGATTAAAGATTACATTACAATGGTATAAAGAAAAAGGTTGGCTATGAGGAGGTGCTGAAAATGGATATCTTTACCAAGTGTTACGATTTCAAAGATGCAGATGAAATTAAGTCCGCGGGTTATTATTTCTTTTTCCGGGAGTTGGAGTCAGCCCAGGATACCGAGGTTGTGGTTGGCGGCCGGAGGCTCATCATGGCGGGCTCCAACAACTACCTTGGCCTTACAACCCACCCGAAGGTGAAGGAGGCTGCAATCAAGGCTATAGAAAAATATGGCAGCGGATGCGCAGGCTCCAGGTTTCTCAACGGGAACCTGGATATTCTTGAAACCTTTGAGAGAAAACTGGCGGACTTTTTTCACAAAGAGGCCGCAGTGGTCTTTGCCACAGGGTATCAGACAAACCTTGGCGCCATCTCGACCCTTGTGGGCAGAAATGATGAGGTCTTTCTGGATAAATTTGATCATGCCAGCATCATCGACGGCTGCCGTTTCTCCTTTGGAAAAGTAAAGAAGTTCAAGCATAACGACGCAAAGGATCTTGACCGCCTGCTGAGCGCTTCACCTGACAAGGCAGGAAAACTCGTTGTTGTGGACGGGGTTTTCAGCATGGAGGGTGATATAACGCCTCTGCCGGAGGTCGTTGCCGCGGCCAGGAAGCACGGCGCACGTGTCATGGTGGATGACGCCCACGGCATAGGCGTGTTGGGGGCCGGAGGAAGGGGGACTGCCGAACACTTCCGCATGGAGGATGACGTCGATGTAATCATGGGCACATACAGCAAGTCCCTTGCCGCCATCGGCGGGTTCATTGCCGCATCCAAAGAGGCCGTGAACTATATCAGGCACCATGCGCGCACACTCATCTTCAGCGCCGCCCTTGCACCCGCACTGGTGGCAGCGGCGAGCGCTGCCCTTGATGTGATCCAGGATGAGCCTGAACGGAGGGAAAGGCTATGGCACAACACCAACAGGATGCTGAAGGGGTTCAAGGAGCTCGGTTTTGACACCGGGACCAGCTGTACGCCGATCATCCCCATCATCATCGGGGATACGATGGCTACCCTCAAGATGTGCGGTCTTCTCCAGGAGTACGGGATATTTGTGAACCCCACAATCTCCCCTGCCGTCCCTCCTGGCAGGGAGCTGCTGCGCACCAGCTATATGGCTACCCATACTGATGATCAGCTGGACAGGATACTGGATGCCTTTGGACGGGCCGGGAAGCAGCTGGGAGTTATCTGACCGACATGCCTGTTGAGATTAAAAAGATCACCGATGACAGGAAGGGGATGAAGCAGTTTATGCGCCTCCCCTGGTCTATTTACAGGGATGACCCCCACTGGGCGCCTGACCTGATAATGGACCTGAAAAAAAGGCTGGACAAGCGCAGGCATCCGTTTTTTGAATTCGGGGATGCAGACTTTTTTCTGGCGGTGAAAGACGGTCAAGTGGCCGGCCGGATAGCCGCCATTTCCAATCCCAAGCATAACGAATACCATCACGAGACCACGGGGTTCTGGGGTTTTTTTGAATGCATCAACGACCAGGAGGTGGCCGACGCCCTGTTTGATGCTGCCAGGGGCTGGCTCAGGGCCATGGGCATGACCGTCATGCGCGGCCCCATGAGCTGTGATACCCAGGACGAGATCGGCATGCTCTATGAAGGCTTCGATGCCCAGCGCTATTTCATGATGCCCCACAATCCCCCCTATTATATGGACCTCTGCCGGAATTACAGCATGGAAAAGGCCAAGGACCTGGTTGCCTTTTACATGGATGCCACCCAGCCCATGCCTGAAAGGGTCGTGAGGATCGCCCGGATCGTCAGACAGAAAATGGAGGGGAAGGGATTTACCTTCAGGCAGCTGAATAAAAGGCAGAGCAGGAAAGATTTCAGGATCATCATGGATATCTATGAGACCGCCTGGGCAGAGAACTGGGGGTATACACCTATTACAAAGCGCCAGTTCAACGAGCTGGCAGAGAACCTGAAGATCATCATCGATGAAGGCCTGGTGGTTATCATCGAAGGCCCCAACGGAGAGCCCGCAGGCATGGCCTGCTCCCTTTATGATTATATGGAGTGCACCTGCTGGGCCAGAAAATTCCCTGTCTGGGCTCAGGAGGCCATGCAGCTCCTTAACCTGGCATGGAGGCTTTTTATCAAACCCAGGCCCAAATTCAGAAGGGCACGTCTGTTCCTTGCCGGGGTCATACCGGAATACCGAGGGCTTGGCCTGGATGCCTTTCTGTATGTCCACCCCTTTGAATCTGCAAAAAGGCTCGGAATACTGGAGGGAGAGCTTTCCTGGGAACTCGAGGATAATCTCGCAATCATCAGCCCGATTGAAAAGATGGGGGGCAGGATCTACAAGCGCATGCGCATCTGGGACAAAAATATCTGACAGGCCCGCCTCAGCCTTCCAGCTCTTTGTTTATTTCCCTGATGAGCCTGATCGGCGCACTGGGAATACACAGGGCAATGATTTCAATATTTGCGCTGCTTTTAATCGGGTTCATACTTCTTTGTTGCTTTTGCTGGATTTAAATCGCTGCCAGCTTCTCCCCGAGCAGATAGCCGTCGGTTATTGCCATGCCGATGCTTATGCCTGCGAGCGGACTCTGATACACAACGATGAAGCGGCCGCCTGCATTGTTTCCCGCTGCGTACAGGCCCTTGATGGGCTTGAATTCCGAGTTAAGCACACGTCCGTCCGCATCTGTGTCAAGGCCGCTTGTAGCGCACAGGCCGGGGCTTATGCCGAACATGCTGCCCATGCCTCCGCCCTTGCTGACACTGCCATAGAACGGCGGGTCTCTGAGCGCGGTCACCTTCAGTATACGGGGGTCTTTGCCGAAGTCCTCATCCCTGCCCTTTTCGCAAAGCTCATTGTACCTTTTGATCTCGGCAAGGGCCTTCTTCCTTGTCTCTCCCTTATAGCAGTCCATGTAGTCGAGAAGCTCCTCAATAGTATTTGCGCAGTAGGTGGTGCCCATCATACCCGGCATCGCGCCTCTTCCGCTCTCCTGCTGTTTCTCTTTGGACGGGGGGCCCGGTTTTACATTGTCCAGCCTCTTGAGTCTTGCAGGCCAGTTGATTGTATGAGCGGTATCAGGGGCGCCGTGGCGCGGCGGCATCATCTCCATGACCTTCTTCCAGTTCGCATCATGCAGGGTGACTGTTACAGCGTCCTTGGGTTTGGACAGCGTGGTGCCGGCGGCCTCGTCGCAGAAGCGTTCACCGTTGCCGTCAAGCTGCAGGTACCATTCTCCCGTGCCCGGATCACCGGTCCCGATGCAGGAATGTGGACCGATCTCCAGATGTCCGCCGGCCCATAGGCCCAGCTTGATGCTGGAGCCGTCGCGGGCAAGGGGTTTCGTGCTGCTTGTCTTCACAAGGCTGATATCTCCCTGCGCCAGGGCGGCATTGCGAAGCTGATCCAGGATATCGATGACCATCTCGCGGTTTCCGGAATAATCGCCTGCGCAGAGCGCAACGCCTTTCCTGGCCCTGAAACGGATATATTTTCCGTCGGGCCTTTTAGCGACTACACCCGTAACAGCCCCTGAACTTTCAATATCGCAGATTTCTGCATGGTGCTCGAAGAACCATTTGGCCCCCTCGGCCACGGATTTCCGCTGATGCACCTTCATGAGCTCCGGCAATCTGAATGTGCCTGTGTCGTCGGTCATTTTACGGAAGATGGTGGAGCCGTGGTAGAATCTCCATCCCGACACCTCCGTCAGAACATTCGGCAAGGGAGGGCAGCTCATGACGTGGGAGTTCTCAGCCAGCCATGACCTGTCGGCATCCTTGATAAGCCAGTCAAGGACCTTTCCGCTGTTTTTCGCGAAATAGCCCGCCCGCTTGGGGTTGTTCCGGACTACACTGCGGCGGGCCCACTCCCTGATAAAATCTTCCTCATCGATCCTCGGGGCGCCATGGTCCATGGCATACTGGGAGTTGATGGTCCCGACTTCAGTGCCGACGCAGACCCAGCTCTTCTCGGGCTGGTTTTCAATTACAGCAACGGAAGCTCCCTTCATTGCAGCAACACGCGCGCAGACCACGCCGGCGTTGCCTCCGCCTACGACAACAACGTCATAGGTCCCGCCATCTGAGATAAGACCCTCATTGATGGGATCAGGTTTGTCTCTCCAGGAGTTCACGGCGTTCTTATTCTCGCCTGCGGATTGCGCGGCTGATACAGTATGCGCTGCCGCAATGGTAGCCATGGCGCCGGTTGCGGCGACGCCTTTCAAAAAGGCGCGACGATCAAGGTGTGTTCCGGACTTCTTTACATTCTTGGTCATATTTCCCCCCCTCTATAGTAGGTTTATCATGAATACCGATCCTTCTTTCCATGGCTTGTGAAACGCAGTCTTGTTTGATTTGATTAATTGAGATAAGAATTTTCGGGTGATTATAAAAAAACAGTTGTTTTACGTCAATGTATTATTTGGCAAGAAAAAGCCATGCCCCGCTGGGGGCATGGCATCAAAAGGAGGATTTATGGTCTGGTTTTATGTTATCAGAAATCTTTGCGTGAACCATGCAGATGGATTAATCTTCCGCGCCCGACATACCCATCATTCTCATGCCTCTGCCAAAGCCCTGGCCGAACTTTGCGTCGGGAGCTATCTTTCGAAGTTCAAAATAAAGATCGATCCTCTTCTGCGCCAGTTTAGCGGTAAGGTCGCTTATCTCCTTCTGGGCTGCCTTTGCCTTATCCGCATCCGGTTTGTCAGAGCTGAGTATGGTGTTAAGATCAAAACGCTTTGTCATGAGCTGTTTGATGGTATCTGCGTTGTCTTCACGAAATTTTTTCTGGAGTTTTTCCACCTGAGCCTGCTGTTCAGTTGTCAGGCTGGAGGCTTTTCCCCTCATCGCGCCCATCTGCCCCTTGCCTCTCTGCATCCCGGTCATTTTGCCGGTATTTTTTTCGGTTGTTGTGTCCTCGGCGGCATAGACCATGGGAAGGGCAAAAAGGCCTGTCAGGGCTAGAATTCCTATAATACTCGTCAGTCTTTTCATATCTATAATCTCCTTTCATCCGTTTTAGAGTTTACTGGTTTTGCTGATTATAAGAGCAACACCTGTGCCATATGCGGTGCCGTTTTTATATCCTCTTGATTTAAAAGGTTTTTCTTAAAAAGACTCATCCAGGGCATTAGATTCCCCTTGAAATAATTATGAATAACTGGATAATATGTATACACACAGGGGGCCATTATGGATATTAAGTATCCATCATCACCCGACCCCGCCCATCCTGCATATTTGAACTTCCTATTTATTAATCATGTGCTTTATGGTTGGGTGGGCATGGCGCAAGGCTCAGAGCGCATGGCGCAGGGCAAAATAAACTAATGATTTCATAAGGATAATTAAAATTCAAAATATGATTATTTTATATAGAAGATCCGGGGGATCAATTTGCTGCCGGATCATAAAGGCCCTGATCAATGGACTACGGAAGGTTATTTACCGGCATGCATCTTGCTGAGTGTTATATATAATCCTAATATTATAACCTTCAGAATAACAATCCCGGAAACAGGGGCAAAATGAAAGGATAATCTTCATTCAATGTGTGAGGATTTACTCGGCAAATGACAACAAGAGAAAAAATCAACAGGTTCCGGCAGGCCGTTCCGCCATGGATCGTAATTGGTTCAGTGATCATCCTGCTGCCCATATTTGTCCTGTGGACAATTGACAACATCAACAGGCAGAAGGATTCCACCACCATGCTCCTGCAGGAGAAGGGGGCGGCCCTCATACGATCCTTTGAGGCAGGGGCCAGGACAGGCATGATGGGCATGATGAGCGCCCGTGGAACAGGCTTCCAGCTGCAGAGGCTGCTGGTCGAGACAGCGAAGCTCCCTGATATAAAATATATAATGGTTATTGACAGCGACGGCGCCATAATCGCCCATAGCGATCGCACCAGGATCGGAGAGGCGTATGAAGGCTTTTCAGGAATCAGGGGCGCCGCCTTTTCAACCGAACTCCAGTGGCGGCAGGTAAATGATCCTTCGGGCGGATATGTATTCGAGGTGTTCCGCCGTTTTTCGCCGAGGAACGTCTACAGCAGGATGCGTCTCGGAAAGAGGATCATCGACAGGAACCTGCTGAGCAGCATCGAGACCGGGGAGAAAAACCAGGAAAAGGAGCGTGCCATATTCGTGGGGCTGGACATGTCCCTGATAGAAGGCGCAAGGAAAGAGGATGTGAGGCATACCCTTGTCATGGGCGCGATTCTCCTTCTTGTGGGGCTGGGAGGAATAGCATCCCTCTTTCTTGTGCAGGCATACAGGACGGCAAAGTCGTCCCTTAAAAGGATAAAGGCCTTTTCCGATAATGTGGTTGAAAACATGCCCATCGGCCTTGTAGCGCTCGATCCTGGCATGACCGTAATGTCTTTTAACCACGTGGCTGAATCCATACTGAAGACGCCTCCTCCATCCGTGATCGGCAGGGCTGCGGATACCGTAATGCCTATCGAGATAACAGACCTGCTGAAAGAGATAAGTCAGACAAGGGGCAATATCGAAAGAGAGATTAACTGTAACACCCCTGACGGCAGAAGGATTACACTGGACATAAGCATCTCCAGGCTGGAGGGAGATGACGGCTCCTTTATGGGATACATTATACTCTTCAGGGACATCACGGAGATAAGGTCCCTGAAAAAGGAGGTCGAAAGGAGCAGGAGGCTGGCATCCATAGGGGGACTGGCGGCCGGGGTAGCCCATGAGATACGCAACCCCCTCAGTTCCATAAAGGGCTTCGCCACCTATTTTTCCGAGAGATACAATCATATCCCCGAGGACAAAAGGACCGCTGAGATAATGATCCAGGAGGTGGAGAGGCTTAACAGGGTCATAGGACAGCTCCTTGAACTGGCGAAACCGGTGAACATTGAAAAGAAGCCCGTTTCTATCAGCGCCCTTATTCAGCACTCCATAAAAGTGGTTGAGCGTGATGCGGACAAGAAGAACATCCGAATAAACGCCAGCGAAATCCCGGGAGACCTGCCCATGATCGAGCTGGACAGCGACAGGATGAGCCAGGTTTTCCTGAATCTTTACCTGAATGCCATTGAGGCCATGCCCGAAGGAGGCCTGCTTTCAATAAATGCAGCCGCAGAGCAGGATGACCGGCTGTTGAAAATCACAGTGAGCGATACGGGCCGAGGCATAGACAAAAAAGACCTTGCCCATGTATTTGATCCATACTTTACAACAAAACAATCCGGCACAGGGCTGGGTCTTTCCATTGTTCACAGGATTATCGAGTCCCATAACGGAGAGATAACAATTGAAAGCGAATTGGGGATAGGCACAACTCTGACCATCTTTCTGCCGTACACCTGATACGGCAAAACCGAACTTCCTCCTCCTCTTAGGGTGAGGCTGGGAGGGGATCTTGGAATATTTATATGAGAAATAAAACTTTATAAGACCCCACCTTAATCCTCCCCTAACAGGGGAGGACATATTAAGTTATAAACAGGTGATTACATGCAGAATAACAGAACTTCAATCCTCATAGTTGACGATGATCATGCCCATCGCACAATGCTTCGCACACTTATTAAGGGCTGGGGTTATTCCGTTAACGAAGCCGATGACGGCTCAACCGCCATCGAGCTTGTCAAGGAGGGCCCCTATGACCTCATATTGATGGACATACGTATGATAAAGGTATCCGGTCTTGAGGCCCTTGCAAAAATAAAGGCAATCAACCCGTCGATCCCGATAATCATCATGACCGCCTATTCATCCGTGGAAAGCGCCGTCGAGGCCCTTAAGAACGGCGCCTATGATTACCTTACAAAGCCCCTTGATTTTGATGAACTAAAGATCGCCATATCCAGATCTATGGACCATACAAGGCTAAAGGAGGAAAACCGCATCCTGAAGGAAAACCTCGGGCGCTTCGACAGCGGAGATATTATAGGCCGGAGCCCTGTCATGGTAAGCCTCATGGAAACCGTAGCCCAGGTTGCAGCCTCGGAGGCAACCATCCTTATAACCGGGGAATCAGGCACAGGCAAGGAGGTGATTGCAGGGGCCATACACTCAAACAGCCCCCGTAGCCGGTCTCCCTTCATAAAACTGAACTGCGCCGCAATTACGGAGACGCTCCTTGAATCCGAGCTCTTCGGCCATGAAAAGGGTTCATTTACAGGGGCATACAGGAGGAAGGAGGGACGTTTCCGCCAGGCCCACGGGGGTTCCATCTTTCTCGACGAGGTAAGCGAGATGTCCCTTGCCATGCAGGCCAAGCTTTTACGGGTGCTCCAGGAAAAGGAATTTACCAGGGTTGGGGGAGAAGAAATACTCAGGGTCGATGTAAGGCTCATTGCCGCGACCAACAAGGACCTCGCGAAAGAGATCGAGACAAAAAGGTTCAGGGAAGACCTCTACTACCGCCTTAATGTAGTCGCCCTGAGGGTCCCACCCCTGAGAGAAAGGAAGGAGGATATCCCCCTTCTTGCGCAGCATTTCCTTAGTTCCTTCTCAGAAAAAAATCAAAAACCCATAAAAGGGTTCACCCCGAAGGCCATGGACCGGCTGATCCGGTACAACTGGCCCGGGAATGTGAGGGAACTCATGAATGCGGTTGAAAGGGGCGTTGTCCTCTCAAGGGCCGATTATATCGACGATACGGACATGCCTTTTTTCAGTGACGACGGGGAAGAAGCAAAAGGAACCGATATCCCGATGGACATGCCCCTAGAGGAGATGGAACGAACGACGATATTAAGGACCCTTGAATCGGTAAGCGGCAACAAGAGCGAGGCCGCAAGGCGCCTCGGCATTACAAGAAGAACCCTTCACCAGAAGCTAAAAAAATACGGGGTCATGGAAGCCTGACCACAGAGGCGCCGGAGTGCATATGAAAGAAGCAACAATAACAATCCCGTACATGACTGCCGTTGCCCTGAAGTCACAGCGCAATAATGACTTCATCATATTCCGGGAATCAGATCATATCTAGAAATTCGGATATGGTCTTTATTTCAATTGATTGATATTTCCCGATGGATAAAAGGTGATGATCCCCTGAAACTATATATTTACATTCCGCTGCAAGTGCACATTCCAGTATCTTATTATCATCTTCATCTTCAGTAATAAAATCTACTTTAATGTCCGGTTCTATGATTATAGAAATAGATGCCAATTCATTTTCAACTGCAAGGAGCATTCGGTGAGGAAATTTAAATTTTTTCCTGAGTATTCCTATAACCTCATCAATTATTTCTTTGGATAGGTATAATTCTAACCTTCCTTCAATAATATGCTGTAGCAATCTTCTTGGTTTTCCGCCAAAAACGATTCCCGATATTATTACATTGGAGTCAAGGACAAGTCTTATCAATTAGCATTCCTTTTTGATCTTCTGTATTCATGTATCTCTTTTTCAAGGTCGCTTTCAGATATACTAATTTTTCCCTCTTGCTGATCGCCGAAGGCAAATATCTGCGCCCATCTCTTCTTTCTTTCGATATACATGCGGGCAGCTTCCCGAATCAGTTCCGACCTGGATCGAGCCTCTTCCTGTGCGATTTTATCTATCATTTTAAGAAGATCTTTTTTAAAAGAAATATTGATCGTGTTTACGTCCATAAAATGCTCCTTATTTGGGTTGAAGAATTATACATACAATCTTTGTATGTGTCAATTTTTCACTGGCAGTCACTTAGCCTTTAGGATAATGTATCGTAAAAGGAGGGTGACCCCTTTCTCCCAACTAATTGGGAGAACAACCCATTTTTTTCCTTGCAAAATAACTTTCATTGTAGTTATTCTTCTTCCACACAATCACAGATAATTAAAACCATTCAGCCCAATTTTTACAGCTTAATTTATTAACCTGTAACCTGACTATGTATTTCTAACCACCCATGTTACAGAAACGAGGAAAGTTTTATCTCTCATATTCCATGAATTATGCTGCTGCATCATAATTCGCATGTTTAAGGTATTATGATGGAGCATCATAATATATATGTTGCAGCGCCATACCCATACCTCAGAAGTGCGAAGAAAAGACTATTTTTATCTTTTTATAATGAAGATCAATTCTTAGTACACAGGATCGTGATATTGCGAAAAATTTAATTATTGAAAGGCCTAAGGCGATGAAAGATGCTGCGAAGTTTGTAAAAATATGTTATCGTGAAGGCAAGCTGTGCAGCTAAAGCGAGCTTGCAGCTGACACAGCTTGCCTTCACGATAAGGAACACTTCCCATCATCAGGCATCTTTTAGATTTCGATATTAATCTTTTCAGCATCATCAAGCATCACAGTGGTTTTTAAGTAATGTACAAATAGATAAAGTCCCTTGTGCGGAGTTGGTTGCCTGGCGCTACAACATGTCACTTCACCAGACATCACCTTCGCTACGCTTCGGTGATGCAGGTGAGTTCCTAGTTAGCACAGAATATAAGGATATTTGATTTCATCTTCTCACCTATCTGTCCGATTTTCAAAGCTTTGACCCCCAATGCCTTGCTACAAGGCCGGGATGCAAATATTTGTTTCATATCTTAACCGCTATTTTTAGGAGAAAAAGGAGAAGCAATGAAACTTCCAGAAGAAAATCAATCAAAAAGCATAGGCCGTCGAGGTTTTTTAAAGGGCGTGGCTGTTTCAACTACAGGTGCTATAGTGGCTGTTTCATCCCCCTATTCCGGTTTTAGTCTTGCGGAAGCGGCAGGCAGTAAAGATGCCGATGATAAGCCCAAAAGCTGGAAAACACCCCCGGAGCCGATACCGGACAATAAAATTTCTAAGACTATAGAAGCCGACGTCGTTATTTTAGGCGCGGGAATTGCGGGTGTTGCGGCAGCCCGTTCTGCTGCGGAAACCGGCGTTTCCGTAGCGGTGGTTGAAAAGCAGTCGGAAGATAAATATGCCTTCTTCGGTAATGAAATAGGCACAGTCAATTCCAGGTTTGTAATCGACGCCGGCGGTGACAGGATTGACCCGCTGGAATTTTTTGACGAATGGCAGCGGCGCATGGGAAACAGGACCAATCCCCGGCTCGTAAAGCAGTATGTCTATAACAGTGGTGCTGCCTGCGATTGGTTAATCGAGGCGCTCCCCGATGATTTTAAAAAAAGCCTCAAGATTTTCGGAAACCCGCGCCCCAAATACTATACCGGCAAAATCAACGGGTTCAAAAACTGGGGCTGTACGGTTCTTTTCTACACCAAGGGATACAGCTGGACCGATGCGATGAAACTGAATGCGGCCAAGGCGAAGAATCTTGGGGCTGCTTTTTATTATGGAACTCCCGCCCGGCAAATCGTTAAAGAGGGAAACAGGATCACCGGTGCTATCGCCGAAGATGCCAAAGGGAACTATGTCAAGTTTGTGGCTAAAAAAGGTGTTTTGATCGCCTGCGGCGATTTCAGCCGCAATAAAGAGATGGTTTTTGACCTCATGTCCGAACACCTCGACCTGTCCAGGGATAAACCCGAAAATTTCAGGGGCATGGGAAGAGACGGCGATGGACACAAAATGGGCGTTTGGGCCGGAGGACGCATGGAGCGGGGTCCTCGCGCGATGATGAATACCATCGATATGGTAAGCCTGGCCGGGGCCTTTGGGAAAACGGCTTTCCTCCGTATGAACAGAAACGGCGAGCGCTACACAAACGAGGCCTCCTGGGCCTCTATCGCCCAGGGATTTAGACAGCCCAGGGGCCTGCTTTGCGCGGTTTGGGATGCCAATTGGCGCGAGGAATTGGAGTATCAGCCGCTTGATCACGGAAGCGTGGAGACCAAACCCAAAATTCTGGACCGTCTGGAAAAGGAATCGAACGCATTAATCGGCACCGGCGCCAATGGCGGGATGGTCAAGGGCACCGTAGGTGGCGACGAAGAAGAAGGCGGTATGCCGTCCAAACATTATTGCGCTGACACCCTGGAGGGGCTTGCGGACTACCTGGGCTACAAGGGACAACCGAAGAAGAACTTCCTTTCCACAATCGAGCGGTACAACGAACTTGCAAAAAAGGGCGTTGATGAGGACTTTGCCAAAGACCCAGGTCTCATGCACCCCATTGTCAAACCACCCTTTTTCGGCACGGTTACCACGAACGATGGCGCAGCGGGCGCCATGGTGACCCTGGCCGGACTATTAATCGATGAAAACCAGAGAGTCCTCGATGATAATGACGATCCTATCCCTGGATTGTACGCGACCGGCAACTGCTCCGGTGGAAGATATTCCGTTGATTACATAACGCCAATGTCCGGTAACAGTATTGGCTGGGCCTTTACCATGGGGCGTATTGCTGGGGAATATATTGCTAAATCAAGTTAGTTATTTAACTTTAATCAACTTTCCATTTTATGAAAATCGAAAGGAGGTGAAAAACCCGGATGGTGTCGAGGTAGTCTTTTAGGTAAGATCCAATTTTTTCCAATTTTAGGAGATACACTATGGGAACAAAGATTAAATATTTAGTAATACTTTCCGCATGCCTTATTATAGGGCTGACTGTTTTCGGCGGCTGTTCTCAGAAAAAGCCCGATGACAGCAAGGCAATTGAAGCATTACAATTAGCTCAGCGCGCCAATGACCTCCATCAGCTTAACAACCTGATGAGCCTCCATTCGTGGTACCACTGTTCAATGCAGAACGATATAGAACTGGAAAAAATCTGGTCCAAGAGGGATGACATCTGTTGGGCGCAGAATTCAGGATACTGGATCGGGCCTGCATCTATCAAGGACTACTACGGTATTCCACAAGACCGGGAAAAACTGGCCGGCCAATTTGCATGGCATACCATTACGTCCTCCGTGGTTGAGGTGGCCGGCGACAGACAGCCAAAGGTGTCTGGTACACACCGGGCATTGTAGGTGGATTTAAAGATGGGAAAGGCAATTTCATGTGGATGTTCGAGAAGTATGGAGTTGATTTTGTCTTTGAAGATGGAAACTGGAAGGTCTGGCATATGCACGTGTACACGGATACCGCATGGCCGCTTGACGGGACCATTGAGGCTAAAAAGGGAATGGGCGAGACAGTTGGTTCCGAAACCAAAGCAACCAGCGGCGATACAAAGGCTAAGGAAGAAACACCGGCTCCGACCGGCATGAATCACCCGCCTGACATAGCAAAACAGAACTACTATGAAGTGACCCCAACGACCGTGCCCGTGTTTGTGCCCAGACCTCCTGAGCCCTATCAGACATGGACCGACACCTGGAGCTATACAGATCCGAATGAATACGATATGTTCAAAGGCACGTATAAGGAATTCAAAAAATAGCACAGCCTGAAATCTAAAAACAAGGAGTTCCCTGTCTGGTCCCCAGAGGGGAACTCCCCTGGCCATTACGAAAAAAGGGACACCCTCGAAAAGGGCAAGGTCCCTTTTACTTTTTTACCGCTGTCCATGCCTCTGAAACACCCTCCATCTTTACAGGCCCTTTACCGGCATCATCGCCCGACTGAGGATAATAGGCCTTTGTGCCCTCCATCTTACCGCCCTTGACAGTGCCGTCAAACACGAAATTAACCGGCGTGCCGTTTACATTAAAAGGAAATGTCATCTGGATGACATCGCCCTTCAGCGTTCCTGTGCCTTCATACTTTCCAAAACTGGAATGTTCACCTGTAATGGCCAGCTTTTCACCTGCAACAGTGACTGAAAATTTGACCGTTTCCGGTCCCGCAGGACCGCTCATATCAAGCTGCCAGTTTCCTGAGATATCGGCAGCCAGGGCAGGTGAAGCGATAAGTAGTACGAATAACGTGTAAAGAACATAAAATTTGCGCATAGTTTCTCTCCTTTAATTTCGGTTATTTTTGAGTGCCGGTTTCAATATGCAAAACTGCATATAACACAGATTATTCAATTTCACCATGTTATTGCGCAGGAGGCAGGGCCGATGAAATTGTATGTATGCCATGGGCCCTCATCTAAAAGCTTCAGTTTGACTTATGGATTCGATTATCATAATAATAACCAATAGTCTCGACCTATGCCGGCTATACGCACGGACATTAATTATTCCAGAACATCTATTTCAATTCGATAACCCCTGACACCAATTAACCGGAATTACCGGATCTTTTAACTAAAGGAGAACAATATGAAAAAAGTACTGGCGGTTACGGCGGGCAGAAAATACGGGAACAGCGAAATACTGGCCAAGGAGGCATTAATGACCGCTGAGGAGAGCGGCGCCGAAGTCAACCTTATCAACCTGCATGACTATGACATCAAGACATGCACAGGGTGCGAATCATGCACCATGAAGATGGGAAAGGGCGAAAGGCCGGAATGCATCTACAAGGGCAAGGATGACATGGAGCGGATAATGGAGAAATTTCTCCAGGCCGACGGCATCGTGATCTCCGTGCCCAGTTTTGTACTGCAGCCCCAGGGGATATACAAGGTATTTATAGACAGATGGCTCCCCTATGAGGTGGCCCTGCTGATCAAGGCAGGGGTCCTGGATAGCATGCCCGAAAGGGTCTCAGTGATCATTACAGTCGGCGGCGCGACCCAGAACTGGATGACCCTGAGCCTCCCTGCCCTGCAGATGTCCATGTTCATGCAGTCCATAAAGGTTGTTGACCAGATGATGGCCACAAGGTGCGCGAGACCCGGCCAGGTGCTTCTGCATCCGGAGTTCATCGAAAGGGCCAGGAAGCTCGGTGGCAGCCTGGTTGAGGCAATGAACACGCCCTATGACAGGGTCAAGTGGCTCGGTGAAGAAAGCTGGTGCCCGATCTGCCATTCCAACCTGATGAATAGGGGCACGCCCCACTGGGACGGCACATCCTATGAAATTGAATGCGCGATGTGCGGGGCAGGCGGGACCTTAAGGATTGAAGAAGGAGATGTCCGCTTTGTTGTTGCGGAGGACGGGCTCAAGCACTGCCGCATATTCACGGAGGGCAGGTTCAACCATCTGCTGGAAATCATGGAGACGCATAAACATGCCTTCGAGAACATAGAGACAATTAAATCAATGAGCGAGAAATACAAGAAGTATAAGCTGCCGGGGATATAATTTATAAATGTCAGGTGGATTCCGAAAGAAAGGAGGGCAATATGGAAAAGACTGTAGGAAACGTCGACAGAACAATTCGAATTATTCTCGGGATAATTTTGATATTGATCCCTTTTATTTTTTCCGTCGGTACGGTCTGGACGGTGATCCTTGTAATCATAGGCATCATGGGACTGATTACAGGGATAACCAGGATATGCTTTTTATACAATCTCCTGGGCATCAACACCTGCAAGGTTAAAAGCTGAATTGAAACACTTAGCATCGGAATCCGCCTGACATCTTTTCCTGTGGAGTGAGATGAGACTCTGGTCAATACATCCCTGCTATCTGGACTCAAAGGGTCTGGTCGCCCTCTGGAGAGAAGGCCTGCTGGCGCAGAAGGTCCTGCTGGGCAACACAAGGGGATACAGGAATCATCCCCAATTAATGCGCTTTAAGAAAACAGACAATCCCGCAGGCGCTGTGGCCGTTTATCTAAGGCATGTGGCTGATGAGGCAGATAAGAGAGGCTACAGGTTTGACAGGGGCAGGATTTCAAAAAAAAGGTTTGATGGAAAAATATCCGTTACAGGCGGACAAATCGAATATGAGTTCAGACATCTATTGGGCAAGTTAAAAGAAAGATCCCCTGAATTATATAAAAAGCATAAGACAGTACTCAGAATCAGACTTCATCCTATGATGCAAAAAACAGTTGGAGATGTAGCGCCCTGGGAAATCAGAGGTGATAAATGAAACAATATGTTCTCACAACGGCGGCAGGCAAACGGCTGATCGGTAAGGGGCTGGCCTCTCATCCCGGCATCCTGTCAGCCCTCAAAACCGGGACGCTTGTGATAATAGCGGGAACAACAAACGGATATGTTGCAGAGGAGATCCTTTCGTCCATCGGCCAGGGGCAGGGTTTTGACCGGCGGAGATTTTTACGAGGTGTTACCCTTCCCCCGACCATGCCTGCGACCGATGCCGGACGGCTGCCGGACGAAAGCGAATTCCCCGGTGATGTGGTAATAGTGAATGGGATATGGCAGAAGGGGCAGACCATATTCGATGTTGTGGACATACTCAAGAAAGGCGACGTGATACTCAAGGGGGCCAATGCGCTTGATCTGTCCCGGAACCGGGCTGCCATACTTATCGGCCATCCCAGAGGAGGCACCATCGGCGCTGCCATCCAGGCCGTCATCGGCAGGCGCGTCCGTCTTATAATCCCTGTGGGACTTGAAAAACGCATACACGGCGATCTGGATGCAATAGCCGAAAAGCTGAACACCCCGTCAGCACATGGGCCGCGTCTCTGGCCCGTGCCGGGTGATGTTTTTACAGAGATCGATGCAATCTCACTTTTAACCAACGCCAGGGCGGAACTGATCGCCGGAGGAGGGGTATGCGGCGCCGAGGGCTCGGTGCGGCTTGGTGTCAGCGGAGAAGAGGATGAGATGAAAGCGGCCGTATCACTTATCGAAACAGTCAGCGCTGAACCGCCCTTTCAATTATATCTATAGACTGTAAAATCCGGATACCTCCCCCAACCCCCAAAGGGGGACTATATCCCCCGCTGGAGGGGGCGCAGGGGGGTGGCGGGGTTCTTGAAATGCCTATGAGCCCCCATCTTAATCCTTCCCTGAGGGGGTGGAAAAAGCTCCCTGGACTTTTCATTTATTGAATTTTGATAAATTAGTGTTTTATCATTACTGTCCAAAACAATTTTAAACCATTATATGAAGTCTTTAAGGAAAAAGATTAATATCTCGTCATGCCCGCGAAGGCGGGCATCCAGTGGTTTTTTCTCAACTGCAAACTCTGGATTCCCGCTTTCGCGGGAATGACAGTTCCAGGTTCTCTATTCATATATATAGGGAATAGAGCATTTTTATTTGCTCTCATGAGCAATTGCATCATTGTTTTGGACAAGATTGGTGTTTTATAAGACATATAGTGCATTGCGTAATTCAACTATTAACATCATAAGGAGGTCGGCAATGAAGAAGGAGATTACTGCGCAGGAGCTTAACACCGAGGGTTTTATTAATGAAAAGGTCGGGGAGATTCAGGCCGCTGTCGGGGATGGGCTTGCAATTAACGCCCTCTCAGGGGGCGTGGATTCGTCCACAGTCACGATGCTCGGTCACAGAGCTTTGGGAAAGCGACTCAGGACCTTATTTATCGACAACGGCATAATGCGTGAAGGGGAGCCGGAACAGGTGGTTGAATTTTTCAAGAAACTCGGCGTAACTGTAGAGATCATCGACGCGCGCAAAGAGTTTTTCTCCGCACTCAAGGGAATCACGGACCCGGAAGAGAAACGTGAGGCTATTACCCAGACATTCTATCGGCATGTATTCGGACGAGCAGTAAAGGAAAGCGGGGCAAGGCACCTTTTACAGGGGACAATACTGACCGATATCGACGAGACGGTAGCGGGGATCAAACGGCAGCACAATGTATTCGAGCAGCTCGGCATTAATCCGGAGGAGGCCTTCGGTTACCGCATACTGGAGCCTCTAATTCAGCTTCGCAAAGACGGTGTAAGAAAACTCGGCAAGGCACTTGGCCTTCCGTCGGCACTGTTCGAACGCATACCCTTCCCCGGCCCTGCCCTTGCGGCACGCGTGATAGGCGAAGTCACACCGGAGCGCATTGAAACGGTCCGCAAGGCAACAGTTATCCTGGAGAATCTGCTCAAGGGTTCCAGGGCATTCCAGTACATGGCCATCCTTCATGAAGACCGCGTCACCGGCATGCGTGACGGCAAGCGTGATTTCGGCCAGCAGATCGAAGTCCGCTGCTGGGACAGCATTGATGCGCGAACCGCGACACCGACTAAACTCTCCTTTGACATGCTGGAAAAAATCGCGGGTGAGATTACAGGCAAGGTGCCGGGCGTTGTCAGTGTCACGTATAACATTTCCTCAAAACCGCCATCTACGATTGAGGCGGTATAATTTATTTACTATTTGATTTTACATCGCCAGGGAGAGAATTTTCATGAAAAAGTTAATGGTCGCATTATTAAGTCTCATCTTTCTTTTTTCAACCGCTTTTTCTGCCGGGGCTGCCGATACAAAGGCATCACAGGAGAAGAAAAGCTCTACTGCCAAAACGGTTGAAAACATTAAGGTCGATGTCCTTGTAATCGGAGCAGGAGCTGCCGGTCTGGCGGCCGGAGCAGCAGCAAAGGCAAAGCTGAGAGATACCGGACGTGTAGTGATCCTGGAAAAAAATTCCTATATAGGAGGCAACTCCGCTTTAAATATCCGTTCTCCGATCAGGGTCCCCGGTACCGGCTCAGGTATGCCCGGCATGATGGGCCAGGCAAACAGTTCTGATCCCCAGGCGCTCGCTGACGCCCAGTTTCAGAAGCTGATGGATTACTCCCACTACAGGACAGACCTCCCGCTCATCCGGAGACTGGTATTGTCAGCACAAACCTCGACGGATTGGCTGTGGGGCCTTCTTTCTGATGAGGAAAAGCAGAAGTTGAAGGATGCTCAATCTTCAGGGGTCCAGCAGATGGGCCCCCAGAGTGGAGAGCGATACTCTGCTGCTATGGGCAGGCTATGCAGGGATCTGGGCGTTGAGATCATGACAAGCACAAAGGCTGAAAAGCTGGTCACTGACAGGAGCGGCGCCGTAGTCGGCGTAAGGGCGGAAGGCAAGGACAAGGACTATAATATATCTGCCGGGGGTGTTGTTATAGCCACCGGAGGATTCATAGGAAATCTTGAGATGATGAAACAGTTCTTTTTCCCTGCCGATGACAATATCTATAATGAAATTTATATCAAGGGTGAAAAGCATACAGGCGACGGGATACTGATGGCGGGGGAAATCGGAGCAGCCCTTGATGCCACTGTCGCGTTTGAAACGACCTTCGAGCCTATTCCATGGGAGGTGTCCGATGTTGACACGCTCAGGACCTTCACTAACAGGAATAATGGTGAACTTATCTGGTTGGATGGGAAAGGAAAACGCTTTGCCAACGAATCCATAACCGATTCATTGAATTCCCGCCAGGGCCTCTATCAGCATGCCTACTATATTGTTTTCGATGCAAACATAAAGCAGCACATTATCAATAAAAAATCATCCGGTCCCGGCGGGATGCCTGGCTCCGGGGCACCAGGTGCGGCTGGAGGACAGGCCCAGGGCGGAGTGCCCGGAGCAGCAAGCGGACAGGCAGCTGTCGGGGCACCTGCCGGTATGGCCGGGATGCCCGGAGGCATGGGAGGAGGACAGTCCTGGGAGGACCTTGATAAGCAGATTCAAAAACAGATTGATCAGGGATACGCAATAAAGGCGAACACACTGGATGAGCTTGCAAAGTGGATAGGCTGCGATCCTGATGTTTTAAAGGCAACGATTGCGGAATACAACAGGGACTGCGAAAAGTGCTATGACAGCCTTCTTCTGAAATCCGCCTCAAACCTTATCCCGCTGAGCAAGGGACCCTATTATGCAATTAAGAATAAGCTTGCCATACACCTTACCCATGGCCCACTCAGGGTCAGTGCTGAACTGGAAGTGGTTGACAGAAACCATGACCCCATCCCCGGACTTTATGCTGCGGGTTCCGATATCGGCGGCGTGGAAAATGATACATACGCGGGTGTAGTCCCGGCCCACTCCTCGGGATGGGCGCTGGCAGGCGGACGCATTGCCGGAGAAAACGCGGCAGCCTACGCAAAATCGAAAAAGAAGTAAATTTATAAGATACAGCATCAACCCCCGCATGGTGTTTAACCCTCACCTGCGGGGGTTTTATTTTTCCGGGGCCGGATGATTGCATTAATTATAGCCTCAGCGCTAAAAAACGGCCCCGGCAGATGATTCACTGCCGGGGCTGTATAACTTTTAGAGGCATTTAAGCAAACGTCCCTATGCCTTCTTCGATGGCAGTTTCGCAGAGGCGGCTACTACCTGGACGATACGGTTATCCAGGGTCTCGCCCCAGCAGGTAAGATCGATTGTGTTTTCGCCCCTATCGTTGACATATTTTTTGGTTACATAGCCCTTTGCTATGACGGTATCGCCCTCGGAACCATGTACGGTGCACCCCTTTCCCTTCATGGAGGGCACCAGGTCCAGAAATTCGGCGCCCGGGCGTTCTAACTGCATCTCGGGGAAGAGCTGTCTGAAGATCCATCTGACTCTTGTTACCAGCCCTGCGTCGCCTATGTAGTTTGTGAGCATCCTTATGATATGATAGCAGGCGGTGTTGTTGTAAAACACCATGCGGGAACCCGGGATGTTTCTTCCTCCGTAGTGGATTGACGTCTCATTCAGATACTGGCCATACTGGTCCCTGAACAATACGCCCCTGTTATCCCTGTTGCCGCGCATGAACAGGCCGTTCTGGTTGCCGCCGTTCCACCCTATCAGATCCATATGGGTTATCGGACCGGAGCAGGTCCATGTGGGTTCATCTCCCTCGTTGACATCCTCCCAGTAGAGCTTCTGTGATCCCCGGAGCTGTTCCTTGTCCCACAGGCTGAATACATACTCCCATTCCTCGTCAGTGGTGTAGTGCGCCTTGGGAAAGTCCGTCACCCATTCCGACATATTCTCCGCGAATGTAGGCTTGGATCCTTCAAGGATCTTTTTATAGGCGTCCCTGGTGTTGCCGTACCCCCATCCGACATGTTCCCCTTTTGCGTTGAACATCTTTGCGGAGCTGCCTATCTTGAACATGCGGAGGTCGCTGCCGGCTACTGTAAGTTCTTCAAAATCAATCTTTTCACCCTCTGAGGTGAAGGAATCGCCCGCGAAGATATGGGTCCACACCCTGACGTCACTGCCGTCATTGGCATAATAAAACTTGTCCGCGATATTCTTGGGTATCCCTGAAACGCCCCCGCCTCTGGGAGTCTGGAAGCACGGCCAGGCAGGAACGCTGGGAAATCCGGCTTTCTTTGCGTATTCTCTGTCATTAAACAATGGATTGTAAGGGTCCCAGGTCTTGTTGTACTTGAGGATCGCATCCTCCGTTATGACGGTCGGCCCGCCTGCCTGTTCCCCTCCCGGTCCTCCACCGCCCTTCTGGGGGCCTTTCGCGGCCTGTGCAAGCCTTTCCTCAATAATTGATTTTTCCCAGTCGAAGTATTCGCCCGGCTGGAAGGTCTGGAATTTTACCGGGACGTCTTTTGTAACTGATGCCGCCTTTTCACCGGTTACTGATTCTACTGTATCGCTTTTGCTGCATGCGCCCAGCGAAAGCCCCACACCGGCGCCCAGCACCGCCGCGCCACCCCCTAAATACTTCATGAATTTTCTTCTGTCCAGATTTGCCATTTTTATACCCTCCTTATAAGATGATTAAAAACAGTTTATTGTCAAAAAAATAAAACCCCGCCTCTCCTGATGAGAAAGCGGGGTCTTTAAAGACATACAATATTCATGGCAACCTCGTTTAGGGTTAGTTCCGGAATATCTTTACAATTTGCCAATCTTATAAATCTATACTTAATTGTTAGTCAAGATATTTAATTAAGTTTGCACAAGCTGATTTTACTCTCTCATCGACTTAAGTAATAACTACATCCTTTTCGAAATAGTTCCCCACGCTGCAGACGGCGGGTAGCTTCAATAACAAAAAAGCCGGCATTGAAACATTGCCGGCTCTTTTTGTTATTACTGATATGCTAATCCACCCGGAAAAATGCCTTCTGTTTTGCGCCGCATACAGGGCATGTTTCAGGGGCCTCGTTTTCGTGTGTGTAACCACACACCGGACAGACATAATAACACGAGACATCAGAGGGTTTGCCAAGACTGTCGAGGGCCTTCTTATACAGCCCTGCATGCACTTTTTCAACCTGATTGGCATAAACAAAGCTCTTCTCAGCCGCCTTATTGCCATCTTTTTTAGCCTCTTCAATCATACCGGGATACATGGATTCGAATTCATGGGTCTCCCCTGATATTGCCGCCTTCAGATTTTCAGCCGTTCCTTTGATTTCGCCCAGGGCCTTCAGATGGGCATGTGCATGAACCGTCTCCGCCTCCGCTGCAGCCCTGAAAAGTTTTGCCGCCTGGGGATATCCTTCCCTGTCAGCCTGTTTGGCAAAGGCCAGGTATTTTCTGTTCGCCTGGGATTCCCCGGCAAATGCCTCCTGAAGATTCTGTTCTGTCCTGGTCATGGTCTGTCTCCTTTCGTTGTATGTTTAATTGCCCAATATCTGAATTCATTAATCACTGTCATACCCCCCTGCCCCTCTTACCTTAATAGGGGAGATTTCTCCTGCTATCTTATCATTCTCCTCGCCTCAGGGTAAGGGAAAGACGGGTGGGGTTACGTTAAATCTCCTATTCTTATCATAACTCACCCAGACCCTCTCTTATCTTAAGAGAGGGAGATAATCTTCCCCTTTAGATTAAGGGTGACATTAGAGAAGTAAGGCCCCCAGGCTGAAATAACACAATATAGTAAACATATCTGTAATTGCCAGGGTCACCGGCCCCGCTGCAATCTTAAGGTCCAGTTTCAAAGCATGCAGTAGTGATGGGACACTTGATCCCAGGAGACATGCTCCGATGAGTATGGTTAAAACACTTGTTCCTATTGCGATTGCAGGAAGCACTGTCCCATGCCATAGCCATACTATTAAACCAACGGCAATGCAGCACCCGAGACCAAGCAATAATGCAGTAACTGCCTCACGTCTCAGCATCCCGAAGTACCATTGCAGTGTCGCGCGCTTTGAACGCAGTGCCTGAATTGTCACAGTCATGGACTGTATGCTGACGCTTTCACCAAGCCCAAGAACCATAGTCAGGAAAAAGGCCAGCACAAGGCTTTTAGCAAGAGTGATCTCATAGACACTTACCAGAAAAGCGCAGACCGTCCCGCTGAATATAGTCGCCAGCAGCCACATAAACCGGAACCTGAAAGCCCTGAACGGCGAGGCATCCCGGACCTGGGAGACATGGAAGCCGATGAGTTCGAAGACCTCCTCCATGTGCTCCCGCTCCGTCATGTCAAAGACCTCATCCGTAAACACGCTGACATCCACTACACCCACAATACGACGTTCCTGATCAACAACAGGAAAGGCCAGGAGCTTGTGCATCGCAAAAAATTCAAGGGCATCCAATACAGTTGCTTCCTGAGGGATTGTGACAACCCTCTTAATCATTACCTCGGACAACCGTTGATCCAGAGGCGCAGTTAAAAGACGCCTCGTCGGGACCACACCTGCCAGTTTTCCTTCATCGTTGACGACATAGAAATAGACTATCTTCTCCCCTATGTCATGTGCCCGGATGTCGTCCAATGCCTGCTGAATTGAAAACCCTTCAAACAGCGTGGCAAAATCCTTTCGCGCTGCTGATATAACAGGTTGTTTAAGGTGGTCAGCGGTTGTTATCATCTTATAAACAGTCCATTCATTGAGTTATCCTGGTTTCTACAACAAAAGTCTAATATAAGGAAATATTTTAATCAATTAAAAACACCGGTTTGACAACCGGTTAAGGCGTCCATTCAGGCGGACAAGCTCGATCGAATCACAAAAGAAACATCCCCGGCGACCCGAATGTTCAATGCCGAATATTTTTCTGTACCAATGAGAAATATATGTATGGTAATTTTAGAAAATATATAGTATAAAATAATTCCTATACCAGCTAAAAGCTGCTTTTCTTCCTGTTGACCCATATAAAATACGGTTGATCCCTCATTTTCATAAAGCCATGTTCCGTTAAACCTTTCAAATAAAAAGGAGGAACCTTTCAAATGCATGTTCCAAAAGAAAGAAGGCTTTTTTTAAAGTCCCTGCTCTATGGTATTGCTTTCGGGTGTACGTCGCTCTCAAGCTTGAAAAAAGGCCGGAATAACAGTTCCGGAAGACCGGCCAGGTCATTTTCAGGCCAGGCAGAGGCTATGGAAATTAAAGGCGATGGTGATCTTATCAAGATTGATGCCTTTACACACTTTGCGCCTAAAAAATACGTTGATTTGCTTCAAAAATCACTTCCGAATGCCGTCATTAACCAGCCTTTGTGGGACCTTGATCAGAGATTCCGGATGATGGATCAGCTGGGCGATATTAAACAGATACTGACTCTGGTTTCACCGCCGATCGAAAATATCCCGGATCCTGCAAAGTCCATGGACCTGGCAAAAACAGCTAATGAAGGGATCGCTGAGCTCATCGCAAAATATCCGGACAGATTCGCCGCAGGGACAGCTTCCCTGCCGATGAATAACATGGACGCAGCCATTAAAGAGCTGGACAGGGCAATTAACGACCTGGGGCTTAAAGGCGTCCAGGTATACACATCTGTGAACGGCAAACCCCTTGACTCGCCTGAATTTATGCCTCTATACCAAAAGATGGCCGGATATGACCTCCCCATATGGATTCATCCTATAAGCCACGAAAATCACCCCTTTTATCCCGCAGACCAGGGTTCAAAGAACGATTTTGACAACACTATCGGCTGGCCGCACGCAACCTCAATGGCAATGATGCGTCTTGCCGCAAGCGGTATAATGGAGAGATTTCCAGATCTTAAATTTATCACACATCATTCAGGGGGAACTATACCCTACCTGGCAAAAAGGATAGAGCTGGCCCCTTCCGGATTAAACACCCTTAAAAGGCCGACAATCGAGTCCCTTCGATTATTTTATTACGATACTGCAGTTCAGGGGAACACACCCAACCTGATGTGTGCCAGGGCCTTATGCGGGGCTGATCATCAGCTTTTCGGCACGGATTTTCCGATGGCCGACGCAAGTATGGTTGCCAGGGTAATCGATTCCATCGATGAAATGGATATCGCTGACATAGAACGAAAAAAGATATATGCGGATAATGTGAGCAAATTGCTCCATTTGACACTGCAGTAGTACATCAATAAAACGCAACAAGGAAAGGAGATTCTACCCATGGTTGAAAAAATAAGCTTCAAACTTAACAGCAAGCCTGTAAGCCTGGAAGTCGACGGCGATAGAAAGCTCCTCTGGGTGCTTCGCACTGACCTGGGTCTGACCGGTACAAAATTCGGCTGCGGTGAGGGGATATGCGGATCATGCACCGTACTTGTAAACAATGAGGCCACCCCTTCCTGCCAGATCAGCATAAAAGATGTTGCCGGGGCTGATGTAATCACTATCGAAGGCCTGGAAAAAGACGGAGCTCTTCACCCGTTGCAGAAGGCCTTTATTGAACATGATGCCCTCCAATGCGGATTCTGCACCCCGGGGATGATTCTTAAGGCCCATAGCCTGTTGACTGAAAATCCCGCTGCCTCCCGGGAAGAAATAATGAAAGGCATGGAGGAGAACCTGTGCCGCTGCGGCGCGCATCCGAGAATCCTGGACGCCATTGAAACTGCGGCAAAAGAAATGAAAGGGAGTAGATAGCCATGGAAATGGGCCGAAGAGAATTTCTCAAGAGGATGGGGATACTGGGCGGAGGTATTATTATTTACTGCGGCATCGGTGAGAAAATAACATCAGCAGCTCAGATGCCTCAAATGCCCGGATTCGGGAATACACCGGTTGATTATAACGCCTTTGTAAGGATTGGGACCGACGAAAGGGTAACCTGTTTTGTCGGAAAAATAGATATGGGCCAGGGGACTGTCACTTCATTCCCGCAGATTGTGGCGGAGGAACTTGATGTGGACTATGAGTCTGTTGATATTATCATGGGTGACACGGACCTCTGCCCCTATGATTTCGGGACAGTCGGCTCCATGAGTATACGGATGGTTGGCCCGCAGGTCAGAAATGCGGCATGCGAGGCAAGAGGCGTTCTTAAGGAGCTTGCATCTGAGTATCTTAAATGCCCCGTTGACCGTCTTCAGACAAAGAACGGCGCTGTGTTCGACAAGGCCAATCCCGATAAAAAAGTGACCTATGGCGCCCTTGCAAAGGGAAAGGTCATTGAGAAACACCTGAAAGAACTGCCTCCCCTGAAGTCGCCTTCCGAGTTTACTGTAATGGGCAAACCATATCTCCATCAGGATGCCCGTGACAAAGTCACAGGAAAGGCTAAATTTGCCGGTGATCTCCGCCTTCCCGGGATGGTTTACGCAAGCATCCTGAGACCGCCTGCACATGGGGCAAAACTGAAGAACGTCGATGTATCGGAAGCTAAAAAAATTAAGGATGTCCAGGTGGTCCAGGACAATGATCTTGTTGCCGTCCTGCACAAATTTCCGGATGAGGCTGAGAAGGCATTATCTAAAATTAAGGCCGAATATGATTTGCCCGGAACGGGTCTTGATGACAAAACCATCTATGAGCATTTTCTTAAGGTGCCTGTAAAGCCGGATATTTTAAATCAGGCAGGAGACCTTGCAAAAGGCAGGGGACTGGCTAAAGAGATATTTGAAGAGACCTATCTCACCCCTTATGTGGCTCACACCCCGATAGAAACACATACCGGCATTGCTGATGCGGAAAACGGGAAGGTAACTGTCTGGGCCTCAACGCAAACCCCCTTCCCCCTCCAGGAATCGATAGCCAAAACATTGGGCCTGTCCAAGGAAAAGGTCAGAGTTATCACCCCCTTTGTCGGCGGCGGTTTCGGGGGAAAGGGCTCGCCCAATCCCAACAGGGAATCCCTTGCCGCGGCACGGCTTGCAGTCCTCACAGGCAGGCCGGTCCAGGTCGCCCAGACGCGGGCCGAGGAGTTTTTTTATGACACCTTCAGGCCGGCCGCGGTGATCAAAATCAAGTCCGGCCTTGACGGTTCCGGCAATATTGTATTCTGGGAATATGACGTCTATATGGCAGGCGACAGGTGCGCCGAGGTCTTATACAACGTGCCTCATCACCTGGTAAAGGTCTATGGCGGGTGGATGAGTCCTCCTGCCGGGGCACATCCCTTTGGCGTGGGGCCATGGCGCGCGCCCGGGGCAGGCAATAACATCCATGCAAAGGAACTGCACATGAATATGATGGCCGAGAAGGCCGGCGTTGACCCTCTGGAATTCCGTTTAAAGCACCTTAAGGACGAAAGAATGATAAATGTCCTTAAGGCAGTGGCGGACAAATTCGGATACAAGCCTGCAAGGCTCCCGAGCGGCAGAGGAATCGGCATGTCCTGCGCGATTGATGCGAACACCTATGTAGCCCATATGGCAGAGATTGCCGTGGATAAGGCAAGCGGGAAGGTAGAGGTCAAGAGGATTGTATGCGGCTATGATATGGGACTTTGCGTAAATCCCCAGGGGACTACGCTTCAAATGGAGGGTAGCTGTTTCATGGGTATGGGGTATGCCCTGACCGAGGGACTTCGTTTCAGCAACGGGGAGATATTTGACCGGAATTTCGACACCTATCATATCCCACGTTTTTCATGGCTGCCCAGGATAGAAACCATTATAATCCAGAATATGGACAAACCGCCCCAGGGCGGCGGCGAGCCCGGGATTGTAGGCATAGGAGCTATTATTGCTAACGGCATCCATGACGCCACAGGTGCCAGGCTTTTTAATCTGCCTATGACGCCTGAACGGGTCAAAGCGGCCCTTAAGAAACTCTGATTCCGGTCAAAGGCTAACAGAATAATTGCTGCAAGCGACCGTCGGTTAATCCTGCGGTCGCTGATTTATCTCAGAGCATTGTCTAACCCCTGCCTTCATCAAAGTCTATATTGTACAAATCAACATCAGGCTTATCTCGATTATACGACTTGCAAACTATGTAGAAAAGATGTATAATGTTATTAAATATTAACATTTTGACGAATATTTTCTTCTGTATCTCATCGGCTTGTTTTCTGACTACAACTTAAAACCTTTTATTATAAGGAGGTAGTGCATGAAAACGTTAAGAAAATACATATTTTTTGTCATCATGTTTCTTGTGTCAGCGGGTTGTGCTACATCACCACCAACCATTTCTGAAAAATACAACCTCGATGATCAATTAGAAGGTGTTCATAATATTACTAGATTTAATCTAATGAGTTGGGACAAAATTGACAATCAGTCTTTTATCTTACAAACCGGCCCAAACGATTATTACCTGATCATTTTAGATAGTAAATCCAATAAATTGCCGGTGACCAACACCATCCAAATCTCCAATGTTGACTCATTGATCTGGCCGGGTTACAGCAATGTTATCATAAATGATGATGGATGGGAGGACGCCTATGTTATTAATAAAATTTACAGATTTAAAAACTGTACACAGGTTGATTTAATCAGGGCACAACTAAACAGGTAAATAAAGCTCCCCGCAGCAAGCGGCGGGGTATCAAGCGGAATTACACCGGAGCCTGCCCGCCTTTCTATCCTCCGTAGCAGGCGACTGCGGAGGAGGGGCGCGCTCTGAGAGCTATGGCGCGGTCGCCCCGCCCCGCCATCTTGCCGGGCAGTGGCTTGGCGAAGGCCGATCATCCCTGTGGCGAGCCACAGGGTATTCCGGCGAAGGCGAATAAAGTTAACCTATAACATTACAAACCTCATTTCTTAATCTGCGCCTAAAACCCTACACATATGCCCTATATGTCTGACCCACGATTAAAAATCTGAAATAAAAGTACGCAACTGTCTGATTTTCCGAGTAAACAGAAATTTTTTGTCATGAATAAAAAATCCCTTGACATTTTAGTTTGATTTCGTATTATCTTGTATCGTATTATTTGGTATCAAATTTTTCAATAATATCGAAACGGAGAAAACAGAATGATTAAACAGGAAATGATCGAAAGGATCAGGCATTACCTGGAAAAAATGCCGGATATTGATGCAGGGATAGTAATAGAGTGTCTTTCTCTCCTCACCCTCCATCATGAGGTGGACCTGCTCTCTGAGATCCTTCACAGCAGATTGGGATTCAATGCCAGGCAGATGGAGACGCTTGAGGCACTTTTTCACCACCCTGACCGGACCCTTACCCCTGCCCAGCTGACTGATGTGGTACATCTCACACGCTCCTCTATGACCAGCAACCTCGATTCCCTTGAACGAAAGGGATATCTCTCCCGCTCTGCCCATAAGGGTGACCGGCGCATGATCGCTGTAACCCTGACCGAAAAGGGAATGAAGTTTTGCGAGGAGAAATTGCCTGTCCGATATCATGACATGGCAAAGCTGGCAGGGCTGCTGTCTCATGATGATAGGCGACTCCTATATGATGCCTATACCAGAATCACGGAGTTTCTTAAACAAGCATTAAAGGAGGATTCAATTGAATTTATCAAGACAAGCCCTGCAAGGGCATAAAATATTGCGACCCTTTGGACTGCTATTGACTGTGATATTCATCACTACAGTCCTGGGATGTGCCGCAGACTTCAATCAAACGCGGAGCAGACACGCAGAGGAATTCCCTCAGAAGCTCACACAAAAAAGTCAGGAGTTAGTCAGGGTTGATGAGCCTCTTGCCCTGGATGCGTGCATAAAGATAGCTCTTGAAAACAACCTTAACATCAAGATAGCCGACATAAAGGGAACGCTGGCAGGGATCGACAGGAATATAGCCTTCAGCTATTTTCTGCCCTATGTAGATGTGCAGGTTACCCGCTTGAATAATGATGAACAGCAGCTTCAGAAGGCTATGGGCAATTACCTTGCCATGGCGGACCAGAATATAACACAGAGCGTCATCAGCGCCCAGCTTGCAGTCTTTAATCCCCAGACATGGTTTCTCTACAGCGCTTATAAAAAAGGCGAGGACATGCAGCGCCTTGTTGAGGAACGCGTAAGACAGGCCATAAGATTGCAGGTAACCGCCCTTTATATGGCGTGTCTATCGCAGGAGTCATCGGGAAAGGCCATCGAGACATCAGTGGAACAGGCACAAGCACTTGTCAAACAGACGGAGGCATTCCGGAGGGAAGGTCTTATATTAAAAAGCGACCTTGAGGGGGTAAAAGTATTTCTCAGTTCTCAGCAGAACAACCTCCTTGACAATCAGAGACTTCAGAAGAGCACAAAGGCAGAACTTATGGAGGCCATGGGACTTTCGCCCCTCACAGTTATATTGCTCAAGGGTGTCCCTTCTCTGACCGTAGAGAATGAGGACCTTAATCAACAGATCTATGAAGCATTGGTTAAACGGCCGGAGATGAAGATGTCCGATACGAATATCGCGGTCAAGGAAGACGCGGTCAAGATAGCCATCGCGGGCTTTTTCCCTATGGTAGGCCTCTTCACTGAATATACAAACAGCAGCAATTCCTATCAGTATTATGAAAATATCTGGAGCTACGGCATCTCAGGTGTGCTGACTGTTTTCGACGGTTTCGCAAACATACAGGAATACAAGGCCGCCAAGCAGGAACGAACACAGGCGATGATCGAGAGAGAGCAGCAATGCCTGAAGATCATTCTTGAAGTGATCAAGGCCAGGGACCTGCTCGACAAGGCGAAAGACATGAGGGACCTTTTATCCAGAGAGGCAGACGCCTCATCAAGATCACTCAGAGAAATTGAGGCACAGTGGGATGAGGGTCTGGTGACAGCATCGGATAAATTGAAGGCAGCAAGCCGCAACGCAACGGCGGAGGCCAATCTGGCCCTTGCAAATTATCAATATCAGGTGGCTGCGGCCTCCATGATCGACGTAATGGGACTATCAGGAAAGGAATAATAAAGTGGAAAAATTGACTAAACTATATATTTCAGCAGGGATACTAATAACATTATGTGCAGGCTGGCTTGTCTATGATTATCATTCGACAAACAATGCAACGGCGCAGGGCGATTCTTCTCAGACGGCAGGCAAAAAGACATCAATTGCCGTTACACAGGCAAAAAAGATGTCATTCATAGAAGTGGTGGAGACATCAGGAAATGTCGAATCAAAGAACTATGCCCTTGTATCTACCCGCATCCCCGGGACTATTGACGATATCTATGTCCGGGAAGGGGACCATGTGACAGCAGGCAAGACAAGGCTCTTTCAGACTGATAAAATAAAGGTGACACAGGGCGTTGAGATAGCAAAACAATCCGTGGCCGTGGCAGAGGCAGGCCTTAAGGCAAGAAAG
>Ga0209287_10000118_pt1 | contig 50304 bp, 43 predicted proteins | sample PPLLak3cmMay2015_2_FD_187255 | JGI IMG/M metagenome (GOLD analysis project Ga0209287, IMG submission 187255) | Freshwater sediment microbial communities from Prairie Pothole Lake near Jamestown, North Dakota, USA - PPLs Lake P8 Core (1) Depth... | ecosystem: Environmental > Aquatic > Freshwater... | reverse complement strand
ACCCGAAAATGGTACCCTTTTAAACGAACGGTGACAATTGGAACCAGCCCGGAATGGTTGGCACATTTAACCGGAACGATTGGAACGAGCCTCCGGACTCATTGGAAAAAGTGGTCCGGAATATTCACTATGAAGCGTTTGCAATGATAGAGGTTTTACCTTTTGCCATTCTTTTGAGGCATTCTCCGCGATCCAGAGGTCATAGTTCTTCTGAAGATTGAGCCATAGATCAGGAGTTGTGTCAAAGGCGCGGGAAAGGCGCAGGGCCATGTCAGGTGTGATTGCACCTCTTTCGTTGATAATTTTAGACAAGGTTTTTCTTGAGACTCCTAATGTGTCAGACATGTCCTTTATCGATATAGACAAGGGCATAAGATAATCTTCTTTTATAATATTGCCCGGGTGTGTCGGGCGTCTTGTCATTTTTCCCCTATTATAAACCTGAAATATAGGTTTACTAAGTGAGTTCAATTTTTATCGTCCTGCCGATTGCGTTGGCGGCCTTTTTCATAGTAAGCAGTGTGATTGAGTCATTTGATGGGTCAAGAAGCCTATCCAGAGAGCAACGGCTTGTATTCATCCTTTTTGCCATATCACTCTTTGAAATGTTCTGCTCCTTCATGGCCTGCTCAATCTGATATGCAAGCACCCTCTTTATGGCCGCTTCGTGGCTCTCCTCAAGAATGCCTTCTTCCTTTAAAAAATCATCAAAATTGCTTCCAATATTTTTTTGCATGCTAATCACCACTTTTTAAATTTGAGAACCTTTTCAAGGCCAGATCAAGATCCATTTTTGGTGTCTTCTGATCTTTTTTAATGAAACCGTGCAAAAGGATCATTCTTTTATTTTCTACAGTGAATATTACACGGGCGATCCGGTTCCTTAATGTTGACCTGACCTCATAAAGACCTTTACCAAGGGGTCTTATTAACGGCATCCCGATAGGCCATCCGAATTGGGCTGTTTTTATATCTTCACCGATTACTTTTTTGTCTTCATTCGATAAAGATTTGAGCCAGTCCCTTACTGGTTCTTTGCCTGAATCGGACATGTAGAAATTTACATTTAATATCGGTTCTCTTTTTTCTTCGCTCATAATGTACCTATTTTGATACAATTTGTCAATTTAATCTTTTTCATCTTTCAGGATTATTTATCATAAAATAGGCATCTGGTGTGAGAAAAAGTGTGAGATAAATTTTCCAAAATATAGAAATTATTTGGTTATACGGAAAATCAATAAAGTAAAAAGCCCCGCCCAAAGGGCGGAGCTTTGGGTTCCCCTGTAAGGGGGATGTACAGACTAAGCAAATCCTTTCTTCATTCCGGCTGAATGAAGCCTGTCCCGGTGGAAACCGGGAGCCGGAATCTAGTTGCCTCGAACAAATCATGGATTCCGGATCATCCACCCTACGTAGCATAGCTACTGCGGAGGACGGGAGTCCGGAATGACGTGTCGGGATTTCGGCTATACATTGAGTTTATAAATATCAATGAGTGGGCTTTTAGCCAAGCCCTTTCCGGGTCGGCCTAGCCTCCCCACATTACCACGCACATAGTGCGGGGGTTTCTAAAATGAACTAAAGATGTTAATAAAATTAATAAGGTATAAAAATATGAGGAGGTTAGGGGGCTCAGGAAATGCGCCTTCTAAGCCTTGGGCCACAGGTTCGAGTCCTGTCAGGCGCGCCAGAAAAAATCAAGGGACTGGTCCTGCTTATATTGCAGGATCAAGTCCTTTTTTTTATTGTAGCAGTTCTATTTCCGCCTTATGCCTTGTGCCCTGCGCCTGAAGCCTAGTTTTGTCTTTATTAAACATTTCCCTTGCAAAATAATTTCTAATAGAGTTATCATTCTTCCGCCTAATAACAGGTAATTAAAACCATTCAACCAAACCTTTTTACAGTTTATTGCACATTCTGAAAAATAAAATTGCCATGCCTGGCAAGCCCCGGATTTGATGCTGAACGGTGTGAATTGAAATGACAAAGAAAAATAAGATTAGAATTACCAGGTGCATATTCGGGTTCTGGGCCATTTTAGTCCTGTTTCTATGCGCCTCCTGCAGGCATTACTCTCCCCTTGAAAGCCCCGATATAATCAAAAGTGACCAGGCGGGCAATGTATATGTAATGGAGCGGTATGACAGGATCATCAAGTTCGACCGGAACAGCCGGGTCCTGTTCGAGATAGAAAAGAAGGGTGGGTTCGGCCGGGATTATGCCTACCCCTGGATGTTCGACCTGAGCGCCGATGGCGGCATCTATGTGCTCTACGTGGTCCTGGACTACAAGACCGGCAAGCCCGCCAGCGAGCAGATCATCAGGTACAATGCCCTGGGCAAATATGACAAGGTTGTTTTCCGGGTTGACCACACCGATAAGGAGATGGAGTCCCGGGACCGGGCAGTATACGCGATCCAGGGTATGAGCGCGGCCGGGAATGACATACGGATCGTGCTTGCCAAGGCCGACGAGACTATGGAAATGGTCAGCATCAGCCAGGCAGGCGAGGTACTTGCCAGGTCTGCCCTGGATGTGTACACAATAAGCGGCATGTGTGTGTCCGGCAGCAACGCCACCATTGTAGCCGACAGGGCCCGCAATGAGATCGTGCTGGCGGACGAAAGCGGCAGCGTTACACAACGGTTCGGCGCCACCGGTACTGAACCTGGAGAATTCCGATGCCCGGCGGCGGTGTGCACGGACAGCCATGAAAACATCTATGTCTGCGACCGGGGGAACCGGCGCATCCAGGAGTTCGACCGCAGCGGAGCACCGGTCATGGTGTTCCGGAATCCGTCACCGGTCGCCGGTAGCGATGATATCGACCTGCGGAGTATCGCCATGGTTGGCGACGAACTGTACGTAGTTGAGTTCCTGGGCAACCGGATCATAGTGTTCGATTCACAGGGTGAAGTGTCACGGGAAATAACGCAACTGGAGCGCCCCTGGTCCCGGGGGCTGGCTCAAAAGATACTGGCCGGACTTGGCCTGATGGCCGGAGCGGCTTTTGTAGCAGTGCTGCTGTGGCTGGTGATCCGCGCGTACCGCCAGCGGCTGGCAGTCAGGCTGATCGTGCTCTTCGCCGGTGCAGGCGTGCTGGTGGTCTGTGCAGCCAGCCTGCTGGTATATTCGGTCAGCCGCCAGAATTACGAAAAGGAGGTCCGTGAAAAGTACACGATGCTGGCGCAGATGCTGGCGGGAGGGGTCAGCTACGAGACCGTTGCCTCGATCCGTGACGTAGAGGATGAGCAGTACCAGGAACTGCTGGCCGGCTTTAAAACGGCGGTTAAAAAATCCTCAAACATCGACTGGATCGGCATCTATCTGGTCGAGGGCGAACACCTTTACTACGGCATTGACACCGACGAGTCCGGCATTTACACCCCGGTGTTCGAGGTGAGCCCGCAGCACCGGGAGGTTCTGCAGAGCGGCTTGTCCGGGTATTTTGAATACGAGGACGAGACAGGACAGTACCTTGCAGCGGTGGCCCCTGTCACCGACTCAGAGGGAGAGGTTAAAACCATACTGGAGGTCAGCTGCGACCTGGGTTTTCTGACTCAATACCGCAAGGCGGTCATGTACAAAGTGCTCTGGGTATCGGTCCTATGCGTCATCATCTTCTGCTGCATCAGCGTCCTGGTGTCAATGACCATCACCCGGCCCGTCAAGGAGCTTATCCTGGGGGCGGCTGCGGTTGAACAGGGCCGGTACGACTATCGTCTTAAATCAAAACACCGGCACGAGGTGGGGCGATTCATAGCCACGTTCAACGAGATGATGATGAGCCTTTCGGAAAAGGAGAAGATCCGCAGCATCATGAACAAGGTGGTTTCCAAGGAGGTGGCGCGGGAGCTACTTAAGAATCGGATGGAACTCGGCGGCGCCGAGCGGCGGGTCAGCATCCTGTTCACCGACATCCGCGGGTTCACAAATATTGCCGAGAGCATGCAGCCGGCGGACCTGGTTCGGATGCTGAACGAATATTTCTCTCGCATGAGCCCGGTCATCGACAAAGAAGGCGGTGTCATAGACAAATACATAGGCGACTCCATTATGGCTATTTTCGGTGCGCCCGTGGAGTTTCCGGATGACGCCGTGCGTGCGGTGCGTGCCGGGGCGGCCATGCTTTCAGAGCTTCGGGCATTAAACGCAGAGCGCGCAAGACTGCAGCTGCCGTCCATTAATATCGGCATAGGCATCAACTGCGGCACCGTGGTGGCCGGGAACATCGGGTCCGAGAGCCGGCTTAACTACACTATCATAGGCGATGCGGTCAACCTGGCCTCACGACTGGAGGGGTTGACGAAGCAATACGAGGTGGGGATGATCGTGAGCGAGGAGGTTGCAGCCCGGTTGAAGGGCGAGTTCCCTCTGCGCGAGCTTGACCTGGTGCGGGTCAAGGGGAAGGCTGAAGGCGGCCGCATATTCCAGGTGATCACCGGGCAGAGGGAACAGTGGGCCGATACGCTCAAAATATACGAGCACGCCATTGGATGTTACAGGGCGCGGCAGTGGGACCAGGCCGAGGCGGGTTTCAATAAGGTACTGGCCGCAATGCCGGACGACAAGCCGTCGGCCATGTATATCGGAAGGATCAACGAGTGCCGGAAGAACCCGCCGCTTTCGGATTGGGACGGGGTGTACACAATGCAGGAGAAGTAATAGAAAGTGTAAATAAAATTTGCCGGTATTCGGAAAATAACCCATGGAATGAGGAATCTATAAATTAAAGATTCAGGCAGGATTAAAGATTTATTTAGCTATGACCCGGTTTTTACCCGAGTTTTTAGCCTCGTATAATGCCTGGTCGGCCTTTTGAATCAATGCGTCAATATTATCGTATTTTTTTTCAGGATGGGCGGTTGAGACGCCGCAGCTTATACTCAGGGTCAGTGTATTATTCTGATCAAAGGATAGAATAAGCTTTTCGACTGCTGTTCTGAAGCGATCGGCTGCAAGGCAACCGCTTTTTAAATCAGTCTGAGGCATGACAAACAAAAACTCTTCACCCCCGTAGCGGGCAAGGTAGTCATTATTCCTGAGGCATTGTGACAGGAGTTCAGAGATCTTTTTAAGCGCCTCATCGCCTGCCTGATGGCCGTATTTATCATTTATATTTTTAAAATTATCGATGTCTGCCATTATTATGGTTAAAGGATGGCCATGACGCTGTGCCCTCATCCATTCCTTTTCAAGCAGTTCATTAAGAAATTGCCTGTTAAAGAGGCCTGTAAGGGGATCTTTGCCGGCAAGCAATTTAAGGTTCCGGTTGGCCTCCTCAAGCTGGGAGGACAGCGCCCTTTCACGATCAAAGGCCTGTGTAAGGTGGTGTTTGATAGCCTCATTTGAAATAGTAATATTGATAATCTCTTCATTTACCCTGGATAAAATATCTTCATAGGTGTTCCCCGATCCGACTGCTATGTCAAAATAGGCGGCAACCTCCATCAGCTGTGGATGAATATTCCGCAACAACATGTCGGCGTCCTCAGGGGAAATTCCAAGCAATTTCTGGCAGCCTTCCGTATATCTTTTTATACTGTCTGTCTTGCCCCCAAGGTAAAATATATCGCCGACCAGTGAACCCAGGTAAATAATTCTTGAAAGATTGCCGTTGTTGTTCTGAATAAAATGTTCCTCATGATGATGAATCATGGTATCGATTATCTCTTCAGGCAGTCTCCAGCGCTCTGCGAGGAGCCTTCCGGCTTCCACGTGATCAAGGCCCATGGACGCCTTTTCATCATCAAGGTTTGTTCTGCCGTTGTTTTCCAGCTTATCTAAAAGCTCCGAGGCCTTCTTTTTGTCATATCCGTAAAAGGCTATTAATCCGATATCGTGGAGAAGCCCGATTGTGAAAGCGTCTTCTTTCTTTTTATTTCCTGTCATGCTGCTTAACTCGCGCGCAGCCAGCCCGGTTACGAGTGACCTCTGCCAGACTTTAGACAGGAAATCTTTTTCCTGGGGCGGAAACAGGTTAAAAACACCCACGCCCAGGGCTATGTTTCTTAAGGATTTGAAGCCAAGAAACATAACTGCCTGATCTATTGTGGTTACTTTTCTTAATAGCCCGAAGGCTGAAGAATTCGTGATTCGGAGTATGGCGGCTGAAAGGCTTACGTCTCTTTTAATGACATCAGCAATCTGAGACACATTGGTTTCTGTTCCATCAGTTAAACTCAATATATTGGCAATGCTTCCGGATAATACCGGAAGATCTTTGCCCCTCTCTATCCATTGATTGATTGTCGGGTTCATTAATAAATTCTTTCCAGGCTGAAATTTGTGTCCTAATAATCGGAAGATATTATTAAAATCTTTAATTTTATCTTCAAATGATTTGCCTTTTGCAGAAGTATACTTCCATAACCATGCAGGACTTTTGGTATCAATAGCAAATCAGGATTGATAACCGGAAGGGGTGTTACTCGCTTTCAACCGCCAGGGTAACGGCCTTTTTAGTTGTTTCAGTCAGTCTTTTTATCAGCGACCTCATGAGATCCTTTAGTCGAGGTGAGAGTTTTTCATATTCCCTTAGAAGGGCCTCCGTATCCAACACTCCCACATTTACAGGACCGTCCGCAATAACATATGCGGTCCTGCTGCTGCGGCTGCCCTGCCAGAGGATCATTTCACCGAAAATATCGCCATCTTTCAGTGTGTCAATGGTAAGGAGACCCTTTGATGTCATCTTTTTAACCTTTACCTTGCCCTCGATTATCAGATAAACCCAGTCACCGCTTGCGCCTTCTTTTATTATCTGATCATTATCCTGGTATCTTTCTTCTTTGGCCACAAATGCATAAATAAATTCGTCAACAGACATTCAATCTTCCTCCTATGGCATTAAGAAAAAGCCAAGATCTTTTCTCGCCGAGTCCGTCAATTCCGTAAAGGACATGCCGAAAAATGGCGAACCGGGCAGTTTGCCCTCTTTAACGGATACAAGCTTCGCATGGAATTCAAGGTCTTTCCCGTTGGGCAGGACCGTCTTGATAAAGAATTCATCCCCTGCCTTGAATGGATTCTTGTCCGATTTAAAGTTCAATATCTCCATGCCTACCCCGCCGAGACTTATATCATTGATATAGCCTGAAAGGAGATTTCTGGCAATTGAACCTATCAGTCGGCCTGAAAACCCTATCTCCATCTTCTTTCGGTAGAAGCGTCTTTTCTTTGCCCATATATCGGCACTTGTTACTTCCCGTTCTTTCTGTTTTCTTGCGGTCAGTTGAACCATCATTTTGTTCATCCTGACAAGGCGGTTTAATGCCTGGTTTGCAATATACTTTATAACCGTAGGCATCTCGTCATATTCTTTTGAAAGCATGTTAGGGTGCATGACTTCTATCTCTGAATCCTCAACGGCCCTTGCAGATGCAGACCTTCTGTCAACCGCTTTTTTCAAAAAAAGCATCTCCCCGATAACTTCTCCGGCGCCAAGTGTCGTTATCGGGATTTCAACGTCTCCGGATTCTGTAAAAATCAGTACTTTTCCCTTAACAATCTTGTATATCGAAACACCATAATCGCCTTCCTTTATTACCAGATCACCCTTACGGTATTTTAAAAGATGCGCTTTAAAAACATCTATTTCCTGATCTGCCATATTGAGATTAAGCCTTTCATATTTTTTACATGCACCGGTTACCCGGTTTAATTCTAACATATCCTGATATCCGGCAATATGTCAACATCCGTTGCTGTTAAATGTTGTTAGACTATGCGGCAAACAATCGGCATATCCAATTTTTATATATGACGTCATAAGTATTGCAGCATCTTCTAATCTGGATACTCTGGAGCCAAAATTCCTCCCCCTTTTAGGGGGAGGCTGGAGGGGGTCTTAAGCCATCAATGAAGGGACACCTTAATAGACCCCACCTTAATCCTCCCCTGAAAGGGGAGGAGACTAATGCTGCCTTATATCAGACGCAATGTATAACAATCATTTTTTTATTACAGTAACATATCATTGATCATGTTACAAATATCCATTGAGTTTTTTGTGGATTTTTTATCCAGCTCTATTACCGGGATGGCGCCCATAAGGGAATTGGTAATAAAAATATTGTCAGCCGCAAATAAATCCTCCCGGACGAGCACTTTTGTTTCAAGATGATATCCCATGGAAGCCAGCAGACCGGAAACTCTCTTTTCCGTGATGCCGGGCAGACTATGGAGAGATAACGGCCTGACGGCCTTTTCCCCTTTGATTACAAATATGCCGGCCGTGTTGGTCTCGGAAATACTATAATCAGGATTCATTATCAATGCCTCATCGGCTCCATGCTCCCCGGCCCATTTCCCTGCAAGATAATAATAGGCATAGTTAAGGGTCTTATGATCAGCCAGAGGGGTTTGACGGGGAAAGGGATAGGTTGCAAGCCTCAACCCGCCTGTATTTTTTCCTGACATGCGATGGATGTAAGGCCTTGCGGTTACAACAAGGCTATGATCATAGGGAGGTTCCATACGCGACCCCCAGGATGCAATTATCTTTATTGATGCTACCTTTTCATTAAGCCCGTTAGCATCGATAACCTGATCAATGATCTGATGCCATGAAAGATCAGGGCATTCACCATTAAAGAGCTCCTTCCAGGTATTGTTAAACCTTGCCATGTGATCATCGAGGAATCTGGGAATGCCCCCGCTGTATCTTATTGTCTCAAAAAAACCGTAACCGTACTGGAAACCGAGATCGGAAACCTTTACATGTGCCTGATTGACGGGCCTGATCATGCCGTTTATCCAGGCCATCTCTTTATCTTCGTTATCATTTCTGTCTTCATTTGCCTTCATAATTGTTTTACCTTTGTGCAGGGTCTCTTCGTACTCCTCACTGGGGTTTGAATCATAGACTATGCCTCCCCCCAGGGAAAAATACATTTTTTGGTTATAGACTACAGCAGTCCTGATGGCGATGGAAAGGTCCATGGTGTCATGAAAGCTCAGGTATCCGATGGAACCTGTATATACATTCCTTCTGTTGGGCTCCAGCTCATCTATTATCTCCATTGCCCTTATTTTCGGACAGCCCGTGATTGATCCGCCCGGAAAGGTTGCCCTGAGAAGATCGACAGAGTCACAGGAGGCATCCAGCCTCCCTTTTACAATAGAGACCATGTGAAAGACATTCTTATATTCTTCCACCCTTTTATGCTCCGCAACATGAACGGAACCGCCCTCACATACCTTGCCGAGGTCATTGCGAAGAAGATCCACGATCATTGAAAGCTCCGCATCATCTTTTGTACTGTTTTTCAGTTCATTTCTGAGCCTTTGATCTTCCAGGGGATCTTTGCCCCTGGGTCTTGTTCCTTTAATCGGTCTTGTTTCAATATGCCTCTTGTCCCTGCAGATAAACCGTTCAGGAGATGATGAGAGGATCTGGTGGTCGCCTGCATTGATATATGCGAAAAACGGCGCGGGATTGTCCCTGTATAATTCTTTAAATAGCTCAAATGGGTCGCCTCGAAACTCCGATTCAAATCTATGGGCGAAATTGACCTGATAGACGTCGCCTGATGCGATATAACTCCTGATCTTTTCCAGGGATGAAATATATTCATCTCTTGTCATATTCGGGATGAAATTTTGCCGGCCCTGAAAGACCCAGTTTTTACAGGGGGAGGGCGTTTCTTGCATAACGCCTCTGTGTTTTAACCAAGGAGAGTTCAGCTCATCATCGAAGCGGGAATCAGGTGAAGAGCACAGCCACGTTGACCCGTCTTTTTTGTCATGAATAAATATGACGGAAGGTGCAAAAAGACATATATGCGGGAGACAGAGATCATCAATTGAAGTTCGGGGCAGATTCTCAATATGATCTTTCAGGTCATAGGCAAGATATCCCATAAGTCCGGAGATAAGAGGCAGGGAGGATGATGATTCGGTCTTATATGTATTCAAAATCGTTCGAAGAATCGTGAAGGGATCAGCCGTAAAGTCAATGGCCTTTGCCTTTGACCATATCTTCATACGATGACCGCGTCCCGTAAATGAAAGCCATGGCTTTATGCCCAGTATATGATATCCTGCGCAGTCCAGTTCCCCGCCGCTCATGAGCAGTACAGTGCCGGGCAGTGAGGCGAATCCGGCAGCCAGATCGATAAACGGTCCCCTGATGTCGGCCTTCTCGATGTGCATTTCAGGTCTTTGGCCTGCAATCTCAAGCAGATCAATCATGGCGGTTGTTGTCCTTTCCATGGGGACCCATCCTGAGAAAGTTGTCAATAATCGAAAAACCATGCTCGGTCATAAAGCTTTCCGGATGAAACTGAATCCCGTGGAGCGGAAAGGACGGATGGGATATGCCCATTATTATCCCGTCCACGCCCCGGGATGTAGGTTTCAATGGACCGTCCTTATTAAGGTCGACCATAAGAGAATGGTACCGCGCCGCCCTGAAGGGCGAGGGTATTCCCTTGAAGAGCCCGCAATTATGATGTATTATGCTGCTTGTCTTCCCGTGCACGGGGATCGGAGCCCTGACAGTCGTTCCGCCAAAGGCCTCGTTTATGCACTGCATGCCCAGGCATACGCCCAGTATCGGCACTCTCCGGAAAAATCCCCTAATCAGCGGTATGGAGATGCCCGAATGGGAAGGGTCCCGGGGGCCCGGGCTTATGAGTATATAATCAGGCGACAGTGAATATGCATAATCAAGAGATATCATATCGGAACGGTGTACGTGAATCCGAATATCGTAGGTCATGAACATCTGCACTAGGTTGTATGTAAAGGAATCATAATTGTCTATGACAAGCAGTTTGAACAAGCTTAACCTCCAAATAGAAAAAGCCGCCCGGACATGAGTCTGGGTGGCTTTGCCTAGTTCATAACTCTATAGATTACGAAATTAGCTGAATTTTAATCACCGGTCAAGGAAAAGAAGCAGCAGGCTGGTCAATCAGCGTCCATTATAATGTAAATAATAATCGAAATTTTGTAATTTTTTAAAAAATATTTGACTTTATAGGTTTTTTTTGAAATTATAGTCATCACTTTTCAGTGTAAAAGGAAAAATAACAGAGATCATGAAAAAATATACTGTCAACATTATCGGTTTGGTAAGGGTAGCGCTGGTATCTGTACTCGCTCTACTTATGGTAGAGGTATAACACCGGGCCTGATAATGGGGTAGTATAAAAAGAAGAATTTTAAAAAATCCGTTATCAGGGAGAACTGATAACGGATTTTTATTAATATCCTATTAATGGAGTTGAACTCATTATGGATCGTGTAATCTTTTTCGATACAACGCTACGGGACGGCGAACAGTCTCCCGGCGCAAGCATGAACGTTGCGGAAAAGCTCCGTCTCGCATCCCAGCTGGAAAAAATGGGTGTTGATATAATTGAGGCGGGTTTCCCTGCCGCATCCCAGGGTGACTTCGAGGCAGTGCAGGCAATAAGCGGCAAGATAAAAAATATACAGGTTGCCGGTCTTGCCCGGACATCAAAAGAGGATATAGACAGGGCGTGGGGCGCGATAAAAGGCGCTGCCCATCCCAGGATACACACCTTTATCGCTACATCGGACATCCATATGAAGCATAAGCTTAAAATGGACAGGGATGAGGTTGTAAGGACAGCGATAGAATCAGTAAGGTACGCCAAGAGTTTTACGGACAATGTCGAATTTTCCGCAGAAGACGCATCGCGAAGCGACAGGGACTTTCTGTGCAAGGTCCTGGAGGCAGCCATCGGGGCCGGGGCTACAACAGTCAATATCCCGGATACGGTCGGATATGCCCTCCCTAATGAATTCGGGGAGCTGATCGCCTATATCAAGGCGCATACCCCCAATATCCATATGGCTGTAATAAGTGTCCATTGCCACAATGACCTTGGACTGGCTACCGCCAACACCATGGCGGGGCTTATGTCAGGCGCGAGACAGGCAGAGGTCACAGTCAACGGGATAGGCGAAAGGGCAGGCAACACCTCACTTGAAGAGGTTGCAATGAGCCTCCACACCAGGAAGAGCCTTCTGGGCCTCGATATAGGCATTAACACTGTTGAGATCTGGCCTACCAGCCGTCTTGTCTCCATGATCACGGGCATTGTTGTTCAGCCCAACAAGGCCATTGTGGGTGCTAATGCCTTTGCCCATGAGGCGGGGATTCATCAGGACGGTGTGCTCAAGAACCGGATGACCTATGAGATCATGGAGCCGGAAACGGTAGGTCTGACTTCAAACCGCATGGTGCTGGGCAAGCACTCCGGAAGGCATGCCTTCCGGGATAAGCTCACATCCCTGGGCTATGACCTGACCAAGGATGAGGTCGACAAGCTTTTCAAAAAGATGAAGGACCTGGCTGATAAGAGGAAGGAACTCCAGGATGAAGACATCGAGGCCCTTATAGCGGAGGAGATACTGCGCATACCCGATATCTATCAGCTTGTATATCTCAATGTGGTAAGCGGGACGGTTACGATTCCTACCGCCACGGTGATACTCAGGATCGAGGAGGGCGAGGCACAGAGTTCGGGCTTCGGGGTAGGGCCGGTTGACGCTGTCTTTAACACGATAGCGAAGATGACCGGGACCAGATCCAGACTGCTGACCTTCGCTGTCAACTCCATAACCGGCGGGATGGACGCCCAGGGCGAGGTTACCGTTCGTCTCCAGGAGAACGGCTCCATTGCGCTTGGGAAAGGCTCTGATCCGGATATAATCACGGCAGCAGCCAAGGCCTACATCAACGGTCTTAATCGTCTGGAGTATCTGAAACGGAATCCGTCAATTAACGCTCAGGATAGAATACTGTAATATTGAAAGGAAAAAATCTATGGGAATGACTATTACTGAAAAGATACTGGCAGCTCATTCAGGGAATGACCATGTGAAGCCGGGTGATCTCTTGCAGGCTGATGTGGATATGGCATTGGCCAATGATATAACAGCGCCCCTTGCCATCAAGGTTTTTGAGGAGATAGGCAGGGACAGTGTATTTAACCAGGACAGGATAGCCCTTGTCCCGGACCATTTTGTCCCCAACAAGGACATCCCGTCTGCTCATCAGGCCAAGATGATGAGGGATTTTGCAAATAAATACGCCATAAAGAACTATTTTGAGGTCGGCCAGATGGGTGTGGAGCATGTGATCCTGCCTGAGAAGGGCCTTGTAATACCAGGAGACCTTGTGATAGGCGCAGACAGCCACACGTGCACCTATGGCGCCCTGGGGGCATTTTCCACTGGAGTGGGAAGCACCGATCTGGGCGTTATTATGGCAACAGGCAAGGTATGGCTCAAGGTGCCCCCGACGATCAAGGTTATCTTTGAAGGTGAGTTCCAGCCCTGGGTCTGCGGGAAAGACCTTATCCTGTATCTCCTTGGCGTGCTCGGTGTTGAAGGCGCCAACTACTGCGCCCTGGAGTTCACCGGTCCTGCAGTCAGGAAGCTCACAATGGATCAGAGGATGACCATGTCAAATATGGCCATTGAATGCGGGGCAAAGAACGGCATCTTTGAGGCGGACGATATTACCCTGAACTATGTAAAGGAAAGATCGGCAAGAAAGCCCCTTGTGGTAAAGGCTGATCCGGATGCCCGGTATGAAAAAGAAATACATATTGATGTGTCCCGGATCCAACCGCAGGTGGCCTTCCCCCACTCTCCCGATAACGTTCGGCCTGTGTCTGAAGGCAGAGATGTGAAGATCGACCAGGTCTTTATAGGATCATGCACCAACGGAAGGCTTGAAGATCTTAAGATTGCCGCGGGCCTCATGAAGGGCAAATCCGTTGCAAAGGGTGTCCGGGTGATTGTCCTTCCCGGGTCTCCGTTGATATATAAAGAGGCCATAAGGGAAGGGATCATAGAGACCTTTATCGATGCAGGGGCTACTATAGGCCCTCCATCATGCGGTCCATGCCTTGGCGGACACCTTGGCATACTGGCGGCAGGGGAGAGGTGCGCCTCAACAAGCAACAGAAATTTTATCGGAAGGATGGGAGATCCCAAGAGCGAGGTCTATCTTGTAAGCCCTGCTGTAGCTGCGGCCTCAGCGGTTTTAGGCAGGATAGGGTCCCCTGATGAGATATAGATATTTGGAGGAATAAAATATGGCAATAGAAGGAAAAGTCTGGAAATTCGGCGACAATATTGATACAGATGTTATTATACCTGCAAAGTTTCTAAATGTATCCGACAAAAAGATCCTGGCAGCCAGCGCATTCGCCGACCTGAGGCCGGAATTCAGCAAGGGCGTCCGGAACGGAGACATCCTGGTCGGAGGAAATAATTTCGGGTGCGGATCATCCAGGGAGCATGCACCTCTGGCCATCAAGGAGGCAGGGATCAGCGTAATCATTGCAAAGAGCTTTGCCAGGATTTTTTACAGGAACTCATTTAATATCGGGCTTCCCATCCTTGAATCAAAGGAGGCTGTCGAATCCATAGAAGAGAATGATGAGGTATCGGCGGACCTGGTGACAGGAGAGATAATAAATAAGACCAAGGGCAAACGATTCCAGGCAAAACCTGTACCTGATTTCATGAGGGATGTTATACAGGCAGGCGGGCTTGTGGAATACATTAAAAAACAGAAATAATGTCCGGCTGACGGCTGAATGCTGACAGCTGATCTCATACACAAAGGGGGTGTTTACCATTAATAAACTCAAGGGAACTGAAATATTGATGAAGGTGTTGCATGAGGAAGGCGTTGATACAATCTTCGGCTTCCCCGGCGGAGCTGTGCTTGATATATACAATGAGCTTGTTAAGACTGATATTAAACATATCCTTGTGCGTCATGAACAGGGCGCGGTCCATGCGGCGGACGGCTATGCAAGGTCATCCGGCAGGGTAGGTGTGTGCCTTGTGACATCCGGTCCCGGCGCCACCAATACTGTTACCGGGATCGCATCTGCCTATATGGACTCTATCCCGATTGTGGTGTTCACCGGCCAGGTCAATACAAACCTGATCGGCAATGACGCCTTCCAGGAAGTGGATATAGTGGGCATCACCCGCCCATGCACGAAGCATAATTATCTTGTCAAGAACGTTGAAGACCTTGCAAGGACGATCAAGGAGGCCTTTTATATCGCCCGTTCAGGAAGGCCGGGGCCGGTGTTGATAGATCTGCCCAAGGACATGATGCGTTCCACGACCGAATACAAACCCATAAAGGAAGTGAAGCTCAGGGCGTATAATCCTACCTATGAGCCGAATATGAAGCAGCTTGACAGGGTCATATCCCTTATAAAAAAATCAAAGAAGCCGCTTATATTTGTGGGAGGAGGCCTTGTCCTGTCAAGGGGCTCAGAGGAGTTAAAACGGTTCGCGCATACGATACAGGCCCCGGTTACATCAACATTAATGGGCCTGGGCGTATTTCCTGCATCAGATCCGCTCTGGCTGGGCATGATAGGCATGCACGGGACATACTGCTCAAACATGTCATCGGCTCAGTGTGACCTCCTGATAGGAATAGGGGTGCGTTTTGACGACCGTGTCACTGGAAAGACAAGCACATTCGCTTCGAATGCCAAAATCGTTCATATTGATATAGATCCCACGTCCATAAGCAAGAATATTCCTGTGGATACGCCGATAGTGGGAGACTGCAGGATAACCCTTGAAAAGCTCAACAGGCTTCTTGCGGATGAACCTCAAAAAGATATCAGCAGTCATCGCAAGCCCTGGCTGGATCAGATTAATGAGTGGAAGACAACAAGGCCTTTGTCCTATATACAGAAGGATATTATTAAGCCGCAATTCGTAATAGAAAAACTGTGGGAGCTCACAAAGGGCAACGCGATTGTAGCCACGGAAGTGGGGCAGAACCAGATGTGGTCTGCACAGTTTTATCGTTTTGACAAGCCGAATGCCTTCCTTACATCAGGAGGGCTGGGCTGCATGGGATTCGGCTTTCCCGCCGCTATCGGGGCGCAGGTGGCATTCCCTGACAGGACGGTTTTAGACATAGCAGGGGACGGCAGCATACAGATGAATATACAGGAGATGGCTACGGCAGTGCAGTATAATCTTCCGGTAAAGATAGCCATACTCAACAACCGTTATCTCGGCATGGTGCGCCAATGGCAGGAGCTTTTTTATGACAGGTGTTACGCCTGTACCGAGATGGATCATGCCCCTGATTTTGTAAAGCTTGCCGAGGCCTTCGGCGCGGTAGGGCTTCGCGCGACAAAACCTGAAGAGGTTGTGCCGGTTATAGAAAAGGCCCTTTCCGTCAACAAGCCTGTAATCATGGATTTCATGGTCGAAAGGGAAGAGGGGGTTTATCCCATGGTTCCCGCAGGGGCTGATATTACTGAGATGCTCCTGGTGTAGTTTATGCAAATTAATGACAAAGGAGACGTGATATATTCATGAACAACAATGAGAATAATCAAAAACATATCCTTTCCTTACTGGTGGATAATGAGCCGGGCGTGCTTACACGCATTACCGGGCTTTTCAGCGGCCGCGGGTTCAACATAGAAAGCCTGTCCGTTGCAGAGACAATAGAGCCTAATATATCCCGGGTTACAATTGTTACAAGGGGGGATATGTTTATCCTTGAGCAGATTAAAAAGCAGCTTAATAAGCTTATAAATGTTGTAAAGGTGCTTGACTTCCAGGGCACCCCCTTTGTACAGCGTGAACTTGCGTTGATAAAGGTAAGGGCTAGGCCTGAACACAGGGCGGAGATACTGAGGATGGTGGACATTTTCCGTTCCAGGGTTGTTGATGTGGGTGCGGAATATTACACTATGGAACTCACAGGAGATGAGGACAAGATCGCTGCATTTCTTGAATTGCTGAAGCCCATGGGAATAAAGGAGATTGCCAAAACAGGGGCGATTGCCCTTGCCAGGGAAAAGAAATGATTTTCTGTTTTGTATAATGTCATTAATTTCAAGAAAATAAACATAAATATTAACAAGTTATCAAATAATATTAAACCATATTTTAAAGTTTCTTAAGGAGGAGCAACTATGGCAAAGATCAATTTTGGCGGTGTGGTGGAAGACGTGATAACTGTACAGGAATTCTCTCTGGACAAGGCCAGAGAGATTCTTAAAAATGAAGTTATTGCCGTCATTGGTTATGGGGTCCAGGGTCCCGGGCAATCCATGAATATGAGGGACAACGGGATCAATGTTATTATCGGGCAGTCAAAGGAATTTAAGGAAGACTGGGACCGCGCCGTAAAGGATGGCTGGGTGCCTGGCAAGACCCTGTTTGAAATAGAAGAGGCTACAAAAAAAGGCACGATCATCCAGATGCTTGTTACAGACGCGGCACAGAAGACAATCTGGCCGACCATAAAGAAATGCATGAATCCCGGGGACGCCCTCTATTTTTCCCACGGGTTTTCAATAGTTTACAAGGATCAGACAGGTGTCATACCTCCGAAAGATGTGGATGTAATACTTGTTGCGCCCAAGGGCTCAGGGACATCCGTCAGAAGGAATTTTATTGCAGGGGCCGGCATTAATTCCAGCTACGCCGTTTTCCAGGATGCCACGGGCAGGGCTGAAGAAAGGACACTGGCTGTAGGCATTGCCATAGGTTCAGGATATCTGTTCCCCACCACCTTTGAGAATGAGGTACATAGCGATCTCGTAGGTGAAAGGGGCGTGCTTATGGGGTGCCTTGCAGGCGTCATGGAGGCCCAGTATAACGTGCTCAGAAAGAACGGACATTCCCCCAGCGAGGCGTTCAATGAGACTGTCGAGGAGCTCACCCAGAGTCTTATCAGGCTTGTTGATGAAAACGGTATGGACTGGATGTATGCCAACTGTAGCGCCACTGCCCAGAGGGGGGCACTTGACTGGAGGCACAAATTCCGTGATGCCGTTGCCCCTGTGTTTGAAGACCTGTATAAGAGCGTGCTGACAGGCAAAGAGACAGAGATAGTCATGAAGGCAAACAGCGCACCGGATTACAAGGTAAAGCTAAGGAAGGAACTTGACGAGATCAAGAACTCCGAGATGTGGTCTGCTGGGGCAGCTGTGCGGAAACTGCGGCCGGCAAACAGGTAAATTTAATAAAAAGATTTTGATTTTTATTTTTTTATTCGATAGTATCCGTTAAAAAATTTAATGCCTGGGTGGCGGAATTGGTAGACGCAAGGGACTTAAAATCCCTCGGTCCTCGCGGCTGTACGAGTTCAAGTCTCGTCCTAGGCACCAAGTAATATCAAGAGGTTAAACGTAATTGTTTAACCTCTTTTTTTAATCTTATCCTGACTAACCTGCCTGGTCCATGTCCTTTATTTTCCGTGGTTTGGTCCTGGCTATCAGGAAAAACCATGTGGCAAATATCAGCATCAGGGAGATGAGGGCAATCTTCTGTATGCAACTGGTGTTTAGCGCAATATATGCAGCGCCGACCACCGGCGCCAATCCCCATCTTGCCATTATTTTTAGAGACTTGTGCTTTGCTATGAAATCAGCAAGATATGGGGAATGCCTATAGTATAGGTTAACGAATCCTCTGCCGGGACGTGTGGACATTAAATAGGTATCCCTGAATTTCTCCAGGATCTCTACATGGGATTCCAGCCGAGATCCATAGGCTGCTGTCGCGATGAAGCAGCCTCCGCCTCCACCACCGCTGTCGCCGCTGTTATCTTCAGCAGCACTTTCCTGACTGCCAGTATCACTGCTATCAGTATCATTGCCACTGCCGTCATCCCCGTCATCGGAAGAGCCATCCGGGTCCCAGCCGGCTATTACTGCCATCATATACCAGAAGGCCTTTCCTTTATTATAGCAATTAAAGCAGTGGGAATGGGCGCAGGAATCGCAGTTCGGGCATTCATGGGTTTCACACCATTCGTTGCACCAGCCGCATGCATCTGTTTCATCAGGATAATAATTGCCGTCCGGGTCATAGCTTTCAATATCCGCAAAATCAAAAAGCACCTTATTGTTGTCTATTGCATACTGTCTTATCTGCTGATTTCTTAGCTTTAGATTGCCTGTTTCTCCTGTACCGTCCAGGTGCCCGGTCATGTAAATAAAAGTAACATCCGGAAAGTCTTCTTCCAGCTGGGCCATATTGGCAAGGTATGAATCTGCTATATCCGACTCTGTGGCAGAGGAGACTTGTCCGCACCAGGACCACATAATCACATTCTTATCGCTTCCCCCTCCTTCCAGGTAAGTCCTGGTGACAGTTGCCCAGGTTATTCTATCCGGATTTCCAAGGTCACCACTCATGCAGTAATCACAAAGAAATCCATCTGACCCTGTTGTATAACTGTACTGGCTATCTTCCGAACTCAACATCTCCATTCCTGTCACAATCTGGCTTCCGTGGGATGTATGGCCATAGGCAATCCTGAGATCTGACTTTGCAAGATTGATGTAATCACTCGGAATGCTGTCAAAATTTTGAACAGAGGTATGGTCAATGACTACCGCCGCCTTCAGTTCTCCGGAGGAGAAAATCAGGAAAAGAACCAATGCTGAAATAAAGATGTAATACAATCCTGTGATTTTTCTGTTCATAGCTATCCCCAGTGTTTAAGGTTGAATTTAAATTCAGGTCTCTAGTCATGATATCGAGATCTATCAAAGAATCAATAAGAAATTTTTATATTACATCAACTTTCTCTGCCTCCCGGGCAGAAGACTTTTTTAATACATGTAAAGGCACAGGTTGACTTAATATGAACCAGTAAGTAAGATTAAAAAATGCTCATCCTGTAGGCACTGCGACCAGTATCGATTTAATCACTATATGCCGTCAACCCCTTAGCATAGGCGACCAAAATGAATGAAGTTGAACCGGACCTTGTGGAGATGCTGAAAAATCATGAACTGGCGGTCAAGCGGCTCTATGAGGCATTCTCTGCTGTATTTCCAGGACAGCAGGACCTCTGGAAGGGACTGATCAAAGATGAGGAGAAACATGCGCTATGGATTGAAAAGCTCAGCTCCTATCCTTCGATTGACAGTTGGATACGGCAGAATGTTCAAGTAAAACTTCAGGCTATTAAATCTTCAATAGGGTATATTGAGTCCATGATAATAAAGGCCAGGGCAGGAGACTTGAAGCCGGTTCAGGCCCTTTCAATTGCCAGAGACATTGAGAACGCCCTTATTGAGAAACAGTTTTCCAAGCTGAATAACTCATCTTCAGAGAAGATCAATTCAATTATGGCATCACTTTCTGCTGAGACTGAAAAACACAGGAACAAGATTATTGCAGCTATAGATGCGGAAAAACGTCTTGGGTAATGAAGAAGGTCAGACATGAAAGGGTGAAAATTCCCGGCCCTGCCCGGACAAGGGGCAGAATCAGGGCTCATGCCACCCAGTAAGCCTGCCTTTATCATCAAATGATACATAACCTCTATATCTATCCGGGTAATACCAGAGCGTCTTGACCCCATCAATCGTTTTTATGGGTGTGCCCAGTATTACCAGAACTTCATCGGTGTTCATGCCTGTCTTAAGCCTGCGCCAGTTTTTCAGATTCTCCCATCCATCGCCGGATTCATCCAGCGCCTTATCTTTCTCCTGGTATTTCGCAAGGGTGGCCTCCATTTCTTTTATCCTGTTTTCAAGTTCAACTACCTTCTGCCTGAGCATGTTGATTTCATTATCCTGAGCAGTGTCAGCCCCGTAAGTTAACGGGCTTATAATGAGGAATATGAAAATTGTTGCCACGGATATTTTCAAGCATTTCATAAATTTTCTCCAGATTACTGTTTTTATTTGCAGGACAGCCGGCATATGGCATTATCCGGATGGGTAAGTATGTTTTTCATGGTGCGAGAGAGGGGACTCGAACCCCTACAGATTGCTCCACTGGATCCTAAGTCCAGCGCGTCTACCAATTCCGCCACTCTCGCGACAATGGAATATTGTCACTATTTTCAAGAATGTGTCAAGGTTTAATCGATGATAAGGGCCGCTGGTCATACTCCTTTATGAAAAGATTTATCAGCCCTTCATCGGCAAAGCTGTAGTAGCTGTTGTTGCCAATTATGATATGATCAAGCACCTGAATCATCAGGAGCCTGGAACACCATACAAGACTCCTTGTAAGGTCCCTGTCCTCAGGGGATGGGCTGGGGTCTCCGGAAGGGTGGTTATGGACAAATACCAGTGAGGCCGCCTTCTGTTCAAGCGCCAGGGTCATGACCTCCCTGGGATACACGGCGCTTCCCGTGAGGCTGCCAAGGAACACATCCTGATCCGCAATAAGCTCATTCTTGCGGTTAAGCAGCAGAACCTTGAAAATTTCTCTTTTCAAATCCCTCATGGAATGGAAGAGGAAATCAAATACCGCCTTTGAAGAGTTAAAGAACACGCTGCCCTTTATCTTATCCCTCAGGTATCTCCCTGCGACCTGATGAACAAGGCTCAGATACAGGGCATTCTTTGGTCCGATTCCCTTGATCCCGGTCAGTTCAGAGACCGGGGCAGACAGTGCCCCGGCCAGACTCCCGAACCTTTTCATTGCTTCTCTGGCCTGTAACTTAACATCCTTCCTGGGCGTGCCCAGTGTAAGAAGAAACTCAACAACCTCCTCGTCAGAGAATCTGTCTATTCCGCCTTCAAGGAATCTTTCCCTTAATCTTGTCCTGTGGCCTGTGCCTCTTTTTACCTGTTCCTTGACTACCATAGGTTTCCTTTGTTTGTAAGAAAATTCTATAAAAAGCTTTGTTAATAACATTATACTACAAAAGACATTATGAAAGGCAATAACCGAAGAATCTTGAAAAAATTTCTTAAGATATCGGTCCTTGATCCCGATTTACGGTTGTGAGGTCAGGTTGAGGATTGTTTTCAAAGATAGATTAAATAGTATTTTCTGACCTAAAATAGGTTTTATATATCAGATCTGCTGAAAACTATCAAAGACATTTTTCACTATCATTCATCTGATAAAATATATTTCTGGCCTAATTCATTTCTTTCTGATATGGGAAAGGATCAATTGGAGAGGGTGGAATAATCCCGGGGTCGACCATGGACCTTTTTAAAAAGATGTTTAACATCATGCTGTAAAATTCAAAGAGGGTTGTAATTGGAATTGATGCCGCAGCCGCTCCGTTATTAAATTGATGATAATCAGTCTCTTGCGCATACCTGAAGCAGAGTAGAAACAAGGGGAAGGCTTTTCCGTTAAAATGTTTTTTCTTAAAATACTCATTGTTTTTTCCGTCATTGCCATCAAGGAATTGATATGCGCCGACGGGGCATGGGCATGGGGGCCTGCTGTTCATACTGTAATCTCATGCAATATGATAGGCTCATGCGCGCAGATACTTCCAGCGATAGAATCAATTATCCAGGCGTTCCCCCATGAATATATCTATGGCGGCATCTCCGCTGATTTTTTTATCGGCAAAGGTCAGAAAAAGAAGAAGGGGCATTCCCATAACTGGGAGACGGGCTTTAGCCTCCTGGCAGATGTGGACAATGATAAAGAGGCGGCATATGCCTACGGGTTTCTGTCTCACCTTGCCGCTGACGTGGTTGCCCATAACTATTTCGTGCCTGACCTGGTGCATCGTGTTTCAAAATGGAAGAGGATGGGCCATTTCTATTCTGAGGCTGTCGCGGATAAATTTGTGGACCCTGTATATTTAAAGATCGCAAGGGATGTCCTGGCCATGGACCATGGCCTGTGCGACACTCTCCTGAAATCAGCGGCGGTCAGGAACGGCTACGGGCTGAAGGCTAAAAAGCATATCTATGCACAGTCCGTAAAGATATCCGATTATCTTTACTGCCTGCCGGTTCTTTCCGATCTGGAGATAAACTCATCCTATAATGTTGAGGATGAGTATATGGCCTTCATGATAGAGCTTTCATTTAAACTTGTCAGGGACCTCCTGTCATATCCGGATTCCTCCCTGTGCCTGTCCCATGACCCGATAGGGAGCGATAATCTTCGTCTTGCCCGAAGAAATGGCTTTTTTGCAAGAATATTCAATAACGAACAACCGACTTATCAATTTCCAATAGCCAGGGAACTGCTGGAATTATAAAAAAACATGAGCAATATCAGGATACTCCCTGAAAATGTGGCCAATCAGATCGCTGCCGGAGAGGTCATAGAGAGACCCTCGTCGGTTGTCCGTGAATTGTTTGACAACAGCATTGACGCAGGCGCCGACAGGATCCATATCATCATGGAGGATGGCGGCAAAAGGCTTATCAGGATTTCCGATAACGGGACAGGCATGGACAGGGATGATATGCTTTTGTCCCTGGAAAGGCATTCCACAAGCAAGATCAGCGTGATGTCTGATATATTTTCCATAAAGACGCTTGGATTCAGAGGCGAGGCCCTGCCAAGCGTATGCTCAATCTCCAGGATGGAGATAGTCTCCCGAACTGCCGGGCAAGTAGCCGGGCACCGTCTCAGTGCATCAGGTGGAAAACTGATCTCGATAGTTGAGACAGGCTCGGCAGTGGGCACGAGCATAGCGGTCAGAGATATCTTTTTTAACACGCCGGCCAGACTCAAGTTCCTTAAGGGTGAAAAGACAGAGGCATCATATATTATTGATACGGTCTCCAGGATAGCCCTTCCATTTAAAAATGTACATTTCAAGCTTGATGAGGGTGAAAAAAACCTTCTGAATATCCCTGCGTCAGACAATCAGATAAGCAGGTTTGCGGCCCTTCTAGGGCGCAATACGGCATCATCCCTGATGGAAATCGCCGGAAAGACTGACGGGTGCAATGTAACCATCTTTATGTCCCCTCCTGAGAACACCAGGAACAAGGCAGACAGGTTATATATCTATGTCAACAGCAGGAGCATCAGAGACCGGCTGGTTGCCCGTTCGATTATGGATGGTTACGGGCAGCGCCTGATGAAAGGCCGGTATCCGCAGGTTATTGTCTTCCTTGAAATTGATCCGTCCCTCATAGACGTCAATGTACATCCTGCGAAACAGGAGGTGCGCTTCCAGCAGGGGCATCTTATCTATCAGAATATAGCATCATTAATCAATACGGCATTAAAAGACCTGTACACCCCTTTTTTTGATATGAAATACTCCGGCGAAAAGAGCGGGTACAGCGCGCCTGCTAGCGAGGCTAATATCTCCGAACCCTCATGGATTTATACCGGCACAGCAGAAAAAGAGCCCCCAGGCATAAATAATGTTCAACCGGTTCAGGTGCCGCTGATCAAGGAATCCCCGAGGCTGATAGGTCAGCTGAGGGACACATACCTTTTATTTCAGGCTGAAGACGGGCTCCTGATGATAGATCAGCATGCAGCCCATGAAAGAATCCTCTATGAGGAGCTGAAGAAGAGCTACAGGGATTCAAAGCCGGGCATTCAACCGTTCCTGATCCCTGTTCAAATCGAGACCTCCCTCAAGGATTCCAGGGTGCTTCTTGAAAATTCCGACAAGCTGAGAGAACTGGGATTTGATCTTGAACATTTCGGAGGTCATACATTTCTGCTGAGGGCAGTGCCGTCGATCCTGGTTAACACTGACTGGGAGGCATTTATATCCGATATGATTCCTGTCCTGGAGAAGAGCACAGGCCCTCTGACCGTGGATAATGCTATGGACGACCTCTTGATAATCATGGCATGCCATGGAGCTATCAGGGCAAATCAGAGGCTTTCACAGAAGGAGATGCTTAACCTGCTGGAAGGGCTTGACAGGCTGGATCTCCCTACAAACTGTCCCCATGGAAGGCCTGTCTTTAAGAAGCTTGGCTATTACGATATTGAAAAGATGTTTAAACGGGTAGTATAGCCTTCACCTTCCTGTGGACTCCTTTATAGTGTTATGCTATTTACTGTTCATGAAAGACCCGAAACCAAAACTTGTTATTATCGCAGGCCCCACGGCCTCAGGCAAAACCTCCCTGGCAGTGGAGATGGCCCATGAATTTAATGGGGAAATTATAAATGCCGATTCCATGCAGGTATACCGCTATATGGATATCGGGACCGCAAAGCCTGCGATCAGCGAACGCGGTGGCATCGTCCATCACCTGATTGATGTGGCGGACCCTGATGATGACTTTAATGCCTCAAGATACAGGGAGCTCACAATACCTGCGATAAAGGGGATTATCGACCGGAAGAAGACATGTTTCATTGTCGGCGGGACCGGATTATACATCAAGACATTGCTGAACGGCCTCATGGAATGTCCTGCCTCTGATCCGGATGTCAGGGATGAGCTGTTCAATGAATACAGGGAGAAGGGCTCCCCATTTCTGCACGAAAGGCTCATGCGGCTCGATCCTGCATCAGCCGGCCGCATTCATCCCAATGACAGGACCAGAGTGATCAGGGCACTGGAGATAATCAGATTAACGGACAGACCCCATTCATCAATCATAATGGAACATGGCTTTAATGAAAGGCCATTCCTTGCGCTCAAGATATGCCTCAATGTGGGCAGGGAAAGATTATATGACAGAATCAATGACAGGAGCAGGCACATGGTTGAGGCAGGCCTGATCGATGAGACCGGCGCGCTGCTTGAAAAGGGCTACTCTCCTGAACTCAAATCCATGAACTCTCTTGGTTACAGGCATGCGTTGGCCTTCCTGAGGAAAGAATTGAACCTCGATGCCATGATCTCCCGGCTGAAACAGGATACCAGGAGATACGCCAAGAGGCAACTGACCTGGTTCAGGGCTGACGATGAGATGATCTGGGCCGATCCGCAGAATCCGGGATTAATCAGGTCTGAAATCCAGGGGTTTCTTGACTGAATCTATCGCAATAGTTTATTCTGAAATGCAGGTATATTGAGATGGTGATTTCTATGGACATAAGGTATTTCACGCGCATTTTGTATGGGATTCTTTTTTTTGTTTCCTTGTTTTCCTTAGATCTTTTTTATCCGGGAAGGGCGTCAGGCAGTGACAATTCTGATTCCCTTGCTGTAGGTGAAGGCAGGATAAAAGATAATAACATGGCGGAGGCAAGAAAGGAGGCGATCTCGGACGCATTGGAAAAAGGGATAGAGCAATACCTTTTCCAGTATCTGGGAAGCCAGGCTGTGGCCGCCAATTTTACGGCCTTAATAAATGATGTTGTTCCGTCTTCCGTAGAAGATATTGAAAATTACCATATACTGGCTGAGGATAGGAAGAGTGAGACCTTCAGAATATTCATGAGGGTCAAGGTAAATGAAAAAATGATGGAGGAGAGGCTGGACCAACTCGGGATAGCAAGGATTGAAGCCTCAGACATAAAGATCCTTTTTCTGGTTTCTGAAAGGGCCTCCGGAAAAGAGCCGTCCTTCTGGTGGAATAGTCCCGAAGGGGCTTATGCCATTACGACAACAGAATTGAAGCTTTATAATATCTTCCAGGAGCGGGGCATGGAGGCAATAAACAGGCTGTCCAATCCTCCTTCCTTAACCTATTCGGAAGAGATGAAAAGATTGGACATATCCAATGAGGCTGCTATAAAATGGGGCAGGATTTTTTCAGCTGATGTTGTTATTAAAGGCGAATGCAATGCAACAGTAACTAATATGGTTACCGTGGATCTGGAGGCCATAAAGGTCGAAGACGGAAAATCGATCTGCAGGGCAGGCAGTGAGGAACAGATGAATACTGTTCAGACGGCAGACGACAAGTTTATGAACGCCCTGGACAGGGCAATCAATAACATTGCCGTTCAGTTCGGCCCTCAAATAATCAAGGCCTTCGGGAAAAAAGATGAAGAGACAAATAAGATCCTGATCACGCTCAAGGATGCCAGCAGTTTTGGGGAATTCAGGTTATTTAAAAATTTTCTCGAGAAGGAGATCGGCGGCATTAAATCGGCCATTCAATCAAGGATCAAAGGCAATTCCATTACAGTATCTGTTGAATTCTTCGGGACGAGGGATGCCTTTATAAATAAGCTGAAGGGCAGTAATAAGTACCCCGTGCGGGAGGGCGCTGATACTGAAGGCGGGGAACTCGTAATAGAGATAGAACATGAAATGACGGATCCTGTCACAGGCCGAAACGTCAACATACAATAGGATTAAAAATAAATGACCATACCTAATCTGATTACAACAATGAGGATCATCCTGGCCCCGATATTTGTCATATATATAATCAATGATGAATTGATTAACGGCCTGGTTATACTCATTATAACGGGACTGAGTGACGGCATTGACGGTATGGTTGCGAGGCTGTTTAACCAGAAGAGCAAACTCGGCTCCTATCTGGATCCGCTGGCGGACAAGATTATCCTGGTGTCAGCCTTCGTGGCCCTCAGCATCAGGGGTTTTCTTCCCTCATGGCTGACAGTAATGGTCATAAGCAGGGACATATTGATACTTATAGGAATTTTTGTATTGTTTCTGAATGAGAAGAAGATTGAAATAAGGCCTGTTGTTTCAAGCAAGATTACAACCTGCCTTCAGTTTCTGACGGTTATCCTGGTGCTTTCAAAGGACTATGTTTCAGACCTGGCAAAATATTACCCCTTCGTTTTTTATCTGACCGCGATTTTTACAGCAGCTTCTTTTCTACAGTATACGCACCAGTGGTTCAGGATGACCGGAGAAGCGAAGGATGCGAATTAGTTCTTGACACGAATCTGCTTAATCTGATAATTGAACCTTTATTCAGGCACGTAGCTCAGGGGGAGAGCACTACCCCGACACGGTAGGGGTCGCTGGTTCAAATCCAGTCGTGCCTACCATAAAAAAATCAAGAGGTTATGGCAAGGGCCATAACCTCTTTTTTTTCGGAATTTTTAGGGCCGGCCAAGCGGCCCGATATATTGAACGGTATTAAAATGTAGGACCTGAATTTATCTAATTTTCATTGAGATCGATCTGGGTTTCATCAAGTTCAATCTCTTCCATATCAAGAAATGAAACATGATCAACATCAGGCTTGATAATTATCCCTTCATCATCCTCGTCATCATAGTCTTCACTGTTCTCAAGCTGGAATTCTTTTTTCAACTGGGTCGGCGAATAGGAATTTTTCGCGAGGTTTTTCCTGTATTCAAATTTTTCAAGGTCTTTCTGGCAGGGGACGCATAAAGAGGCATCAGGCATAATCAAGAGACGCTCTTCCGGAATCCGCATGCCGCACTCTTCACAAAGGCCGAAATCCTGATCATTTTCTATCCTGTTGATTAATATATTAATCTTTTCCAGCTCCTTCTTTTTCCTGTCCAGGAGTTTATAGAAGGTCTGGGCTGAAATCTCCCGGTCCGCGCGGTCAAAATCCTCTATATAGTTATCCAATGAGGTGTTAGTAATATCCTCTTTCTGGTTATCCAGGAGCTTGTTGATTATTTCTTCAACTTCCTTTTTTTTAGACAGCAGGTTCTTATAAAATTTTGAGTTCAACATTTCACCTTTATTAATATCTTTTTTAGCCTTGACATCACGGTCTGCCTTTGATTCTTTAGCGACGGCCTTTACGATGGGCTTTACGTTGCTTTTCTTTTTTTGATTTTTCATAATATGCCTCCAGGATCAGACAATCTTCGAAAATTTTCCGGGTAAAAGTGTTATCCCGGGAGGGATATCCATCAGAACTTTTTTCTTTTACAGCCTTTTATATGACTTAAAAGTTCCTCATTGTTGATGTTATATGCTGCATACCCCTAATTTTAAAGATGGCAAGGAATAGTCTAAAAAGAATCAGTTTTCAATAAAAAAATGCTTTAATGAATGAAATATTTTAAAATGTCGGAATCTGTTAATAGAATCATTACAATAGGGCATAAAGGTCTTCACTGACCGAACGGGTTTGAGGTTACTCATAGGCCTTACAGTTATGTTCGGTCAGTTGCAGTCTGAAAACCATTCATCAATCTTATATCTTTTAATGTTATAAAAGATTGCTGACTTCAGAGAGTAGCTCTTTCCCGAGCAGGACACATCAATTATGATTTCATTTACCTCTGAGCCGTCGGCGTTTTCCGGCACAACCACCTTTTTCTCATTGCATATAACCGTTTTCCCATCCTCCAGTATCTTGAAGCCCAGTGTTACATTGGGATATTCAAAATCATAGGTGCTTTTAAGCGAATAATGCAGGACTATTTTTCCGTCTTCCGAGCATTCGAAATCCCTTGTTAAAAGTTCAATCTCACCGGAATATGCATTTGAGAGTATCAGGCCGGACAGTATTAATATTGAGGTTAATAAAAAAAATATCTTTTTCATGAGACTGCCTCCTTTTTAAAATAGATGTCAGGTTATATTCACTCGAGATCCAATTTATCGCCCACTTTGATAATTGATCCCTTAAGGCCGTTTATTTCAATAAGCTGGTCGAGGGGGACACCTGTCTTTCTTGAGATGGCCGTGAGGGTATCGCCCTCCTGCACAATATAATATCCCGATGAGGCCTTATCGGATTTTGAAGATGATTTTGAAGAATAGGCCTTCAGCGCCTCCTGTGCCTTTGCGGCCGTTCCGCCCGGTACATTAAGGCTGTAGGCGCCGGCAGGCAGATAGTCATCTATGAGCTGGGGATTAAGGTTCCGCATGGCCTTGAAGGTGGTTCCGATGGCCTTTGCAAATTCCGTGATATGCATGCTTTTTTTAATATCAACCTTGACCGTGTCGCATTTTACAGGGCTGTATATCTTTGTTTCAGGCAACTGATATCCGTATGACTGGGGATTTTCCATAACTATCTTGATTGCGGCTACCCGGAAGATATATCGTTCTGTTTCAGCGGGAAGTTTCAGACTATAGAAATCGTTTTCCTGCTGGTCCTTTATCTCCCGTTTCACCCTGTTTTCACCGCAGTTATAGGCCGCCATGGCGAGTGACCACGTGCCGAACATCTCTTTAAGTTTTTTCAGGTAAGCAAGCGCCGCGTCTGTGGATTCCTCAATGCCGCGCCTTTCATCGATATATTTATCCGATTTCAGGCCAAATTTTTTTGCCGTTTCAGCCATGAACTGCCATAGACCGACTGCCCCCTGAGTTGACTTTGCGTGAGGCAGCAGGGCGCTTTCGGCCACAACGAGATATTTCAGGTCATCAGGCATATTGTTTTGAGCCAGTTTTTTTTCAAGGTAGGGGAAATAGCGTCCTGCCCGCTTCAGATACATAAATGTCTGTTCTTTATTCCATGCAGTGATCGTAAGTTCACGGTCAAGCATTTCCCATGTCCACCGGTCATTGAGGGGCACCGGCTCGCCGCATAGGACAACCTTATCCGGCAGGGCGAAATCCGTATCTACATCAGAGCCTGACCGTTTCGTCTGGGATAGGGAAATACATGGATTAAGGAAAACGGTCATAAACAGGGCTGTTAAAGCGATAAAGGATTTTAGACTCATGAAAACCACCTGAAACTTATGATGAATATCAGTTGTATAAGGATTAACAGCATAACCGCTTCATACAAGACATCTTCGATTAGCGGCTCACTGTATGGCGCCCGGATAACAATATTAATTCAATAAGGTCATAATACCCAAGAAATCTGACCCTATCAAGAAGATTTGTCCAGATAAGGCAGCCTTTGTTACAAATAAAAAGCATTAATATATTCTTGAAAGAATAACAGAATGATTATATTGTGCGGAAAAACATAAGGATACCTGTTGTTTTTGAAAATTATGAATCTTAAAATTTACAGGCATGCATTTCTTTTTTTCTCCCTGCTTCTCCTTCTTATCTATGGCTGCCGGGGTTCAATTCCGGTTATTACAGGGCCTCCTTCCGCTGATAGGGGAAAAACTGTTCTTAAATCACTGGGCTACACAATCCAGGCCGGCGCCTTTTCAGACGTTAACAATGCCGTCAGGCTTACTTCATACCTGCAGGAAAAAGGCTTTGATGCATATTATTTTTTTCATGAATCTAATCTATATAAAGTAAGATTCGGAAATTACCCATCCCTGGAATCGGCCAGAAATGCCGCGGAAGAAATACGCGCAAAAGGGATAATCACGGAGTACCTGATAATCAGCCCGGAGGATTATCCCAGGCTCGCCGTAAAAAAAATTGATGACAGCGGCCTGAGAAACGATATTGTTGCATCCGCAAGAAGATACCTTGGCGTGCCTTATCGCTGGGGCGGTGTTTCCAGCAGTACAGGGTTTGACTGCAGCGGATTGACAATGGCGGTATATAAACTCAACGGGCTTGATCTCCCCAGAACGACAAAGCAGCAATGGGCGTCAGGCAATCCTGTCGAGCCGAGAAAATTATCTGAAGGCGACCTTGTGTTTTTTTCCACCAAAAAAGCAGGGGAGATCTCTCATGTCGGCATTTATATAGGAAGCAGCGAATTCATTCATGCGCCAGGCGACGGGAAAAAAATAAAGATTGAATCCCTTTTGAATGAATATTTTCAAAGCCGCTATATAGGTGCAAGGACATATCTTGAATAATCCCCATGCTATTTTTTGTATTGACATGAAATTGTTAATTTTTTATCCTTGCATGCCGACATAGGATATAATCGATAAATTAAATGATCCATAATTAAAGATCATTACTCGCGTTCAAAGGTTCTCAGTTATATAGATTTGTTTTGAGAAATCTGAATTTGTCTGGGGATGAATAAACTGTATCATTCCAGTTTTTGTTTATTCTGCAGTTGTCAGGGAGAAATCTTGGGTCATAAATACAATATTATATCTTTGACAGACTCTAAAGGGTTATTGAAATCTGCCGCTGTCTTTCTTTTATTACTGGCAATAATCACACCTTTTATTATCCCATCAAATCTGTTTGCCATAACAGGCAATGAATTATACGGCAGCGACTCTTTCCTGATTTCATCAGTTGATCCGGATAAGAGCGAATTTTTTCAGAACGAGCTGGATAAATATCTCGGAATACCTTACATAAGGGGCGGCGCAACCGAAAAGGGATTCGATTGTTCCGGTTTTGTTCTTCAGGTATACAAGGAATATTTCGGCATAGAGCTTCCCCATAAGTCGAGTTCCCAGTCTTCCCTCCCGTTCATGCAGAAGGTCGACAGCTCAGAGCTTCTGACCGGGGATCTGATTTTTTTCTCCACCACGGGTAAGAATAAAAGAATCAACCACGTGGGTATATATCTGTCTGATGGACGCTTTATTCATGCCGCCAGAGGCGGCGTCACGATATCATCCCTTGATAACAGCTACTGGAAGGCGCGATTTTATGTGGCGAAGCGCGTGGGCAATGATGATATATGGAACAGGCTGGATCTGGACAAAGGATATGAAGAAGGGCTTTTATCCGTTTATGAAAAATATTCCTATCTCTTTAATCTTTTATCCGATTCAGATGAAAGTTCCTATATGTTCGGTTCATATATCTATCCAGTCAGTTATTTAAATGACGAATATTCAATGGGTTATGAAATTACCTGGAGCGCTTCCATAGCGAACGGCTCAATCGTTCCCAGGTTTACCGCCTTTCAGAAATATACCGGCTTTCAGTCCTATTCAGACAATATCCCCTATTCCAGGGGATATGATGGAATTGACCCGGAAAGCGCATCAGAGAGGTTGTCTTATCAGGGGATGCGATTTGCTGCTGCCCTGGGAACTGCCGATGATGTATTTTCATTAACCCCTTCTTTTGCATACTATGACACAGGATATGACCTTGATAAGAGGCGGTTTCAGCGTTATACATATGGCCTTGATCTGGAAATCACGCCTGTAAATAAGGCGTGGCTTTTTGCCCTGGGCATGAAATATTCGGAATATACATACTCCGACAATTTAAACTCTCTCACCAGTTCGAATGAATTCGATTCGCCTATGAATATTTCCTTTACATATCTTCACAGGCTGAATGAATCCGCATATCTCTCATTTACAAGCGGGGTAGGTCAGAGGTACTATCCCGGCTATGGAGGCAGCCTGGCTGATCGCTGGGAAAATGACCGCCGGTCAATGTTTCTTTTAAATTTCAACTATTAATACAACGGTTAGATACCTTATACCATAACTGCAAATCATAAGCCTGGAATAATTTGGTACAGCCGGTATTATTAGTCGTCTTGTAACAAGCAATAACGAAATGATTTGACTATTTATGATTTGAGTACTAATATTGCTTCAAATAACAATAAGATCTTTATTTAGCGCTGTTAACAATTTTTATTACTTGAATCAAATGAACAGGCGGTTCTTATTATAGCCTTATTTTTGATTCCCATTTTATAGTAGGATGTTTTAAATTCTGATGCAGGTATAATTTTAAGATTATGTTGAATGAAAACATCTTATCATTTCAAACTTTCAAATACTTATTTTACTCTAAATTTTTTACGCGGTAAGCGGCAGGGCATATACTGATATGCCTTTAAAATTTAATTCTGAAGTTCCAGTTGGCTTTTTTGTTAATGTTGTTTGTTGAAGTATTTGCATCCTTATATTTTTTCAAAAGTGATCAGAAATCAGGCTTATTTGCAGAAAAGAAAATATCAGTAAACATACAGGAATTAATATTATATTTTTAAATAATGTTTATTTAGAAATATGATCTATGAGTGATATTAATCGAGGTGGGGATACTAATTAAGTAGGGTTATTTATACTATAATTTACTAAAATACGGAGGATTATAAGATTATGAAGAGAAAAATTCAATTATTTATTATTTTTTGTTTAGCTGCCTCACTGATTTCCATTGGCAGCGGATGCGCTAACAGCAAACGGATTAAGGAAGAAGCAGCTGCAGCAGAGGCAGCAAAGAGACGCGCTGAGGAAGAGGCAGCGGCGGCAAAGAAGAAGGCTGAGGCTGAGGCTGCGGCAGCGGCGGCAAAGAAGAAGGCTGAAGAAGAGGCTGCGGCAGCGGCGGCAAAGAAGCGCGCTGAAGAAGAAGCGGCTGCGGCAGCGGCCAGGAAGCGTGCAGATGAAGAGGCGGCGGCAAAGAGATTAATGGAAGAGCAGGTCAGCGCCTTTGAGTCGGAGAAGATCTACTTTGATTATGATAAAGCCGATCTCAAGCCCGAGGCCCAGGCCGTACTCCAGAGCAAGGCAAAATTCCTTGATGCCAACTCATCCTACTCGGTCACCATTGAAGGCAATTGTGACGAAAGAGGAACCAACGAATATAACCTTGCACTTGGCGAAAGAAGGGCTGATGCCGCGAAGAAATACCTTGCATCACTGGGCATTTCAGAAGGAAGGATTACAACTGTCAGCTACGGCGAAGAAAAGCCGGTTGCCGCAGGAAAAGATGAATCCGCATGGTCACAAAACCGTCGCGATGAGTTCAAGTTGAATTAATAGCAGATGCTGCTGATAAAATAATAATGGGCCCATGGTGTGAAGAGGACTGATATTTTCAGTTGCCCTGCAAACCTGGGCCCATTTTATTTCAGAGATATAATACAGTCTGATTGGACTTTTAATTTTTTCAGGATTGTTTCCGCTTTCATATCGAGCTGTCCGTTAATATTGATCTGTTAACCTCTATGATCGTCAGGAGGAGAATAAATATGGCCAAGGCAATCAATAAAAAACGAAGGCTTGTTTTTGTGCTGGAGGCGCCTGATGCCAGGGAAGTCATACTGGTGGCCGACTTCAACAGGTGGGACAGGAAGGCTCACCCCATGAAGCAGGATAAAAATGGCGTCTGGAACAAGACCGTGGTAGTCCCGCCCGGCAGATACGAATATAAGTTCCTTGTTGACAGTGAATGGTGGCATGATCCGAAGAACCAGGAGGTCTGCTATAATAATCACGGTACGTTAAACAGCGTGATCACTGTGCATTAACCCGGATTTGAAGCTCATTGAAAAGGAGAGTGAAGAAATGTTATGAGCAATTGCGAGAAATGCAAGTTCAGGGCTGTATACGATACAAAACCACGTTCAATCCTTGGCCGTATATGGAGATGGCATATCGGCTGGTGTCCAGGCTGGAAGGCCTATGTCAATTCATTGTCTGAAGCAGAAGGTCAGAAGGTGCTTAAAAAATACGGCCGGTCATAGTGCCCTCATCCATTCGGGCTTTAGACCAATTTCTCCCTTTAAAGCCGAGTCAATGAGATCCAGGGCATCCTGTTTTCCCTTTGGTAGCCTGGCCTTTACCGGGAGATAGTTGGAGGCGTGATTTGAAAAAAAGAGCCCTCTGGTAATATTGGTGTGCAGGATCATCTCCTTCAGCTCCCTTAGAAGCCCTTCTTCATCAGGGAGGCGGAATTCGCCCCTTCGGTATTCTTCCCAGAGTTCGGTCCCGGGTATAAGCATGACGGTGAGGGCGCCGATAAAATCAGGATCCATCTGGCTCAGCAGTTCTCCGGTCAGCCTGGCATGCTCAAGGGACCGCTCAACGCCTGCGATCCCTAACAGCACTGTAACCGAAAGTTTAATACCAGCGGCCTTGGCCTTTTTGCCCATCTCAATGCAGTGTTTTGAATCGTAGCCTTTATGCACCTTCCTGCGTGTCTCATCGTCTCCCGTCTCAACGCCCAGGAACAGTATGCCGAGACCCTTTGCCTTAAGTTCCGCCAGATCTTCGGGGGATTTCATCCCTATGCTTTTTGTATTGGCATAGGCTCCGACGCGTTTCACCCAGGGAAGGTGCTCCTTTATCCTGTCCAGTATCCACAGGAGTCTTTCCTGAGGAATTATCAACGCGTCTCCATCCATCAGGAAAACCCTGTCCTGCCGTTTCATGTGCCTGGAGGCAAACAGGATGTCCGCGAGTATAATGTCATTGCCCTTTATCCGGAACCTATTGTCCTTATAGGTCCCGCAGAAGGTGCATTTATTGTGTGAACAGCCCAGGGTGACCTGAAGCAGGATACTGTCTGCCTCGCTTGGCGGTCTTATGCAGTTGCCCTCATAATGCATTCCTTCATATTCACCGAAATATTCCATCAATAATCTGTCTCCCGCCCGATTAAAATTTCTATGTCATATTAATTATGACTTTGAGTTATGTCAATGCGGACAATTTTATAAATTTGAGGGAATTTATTCTTGAAATAGGGGCGACAATAGTCTATTTCTGCACTTAATATACAGGAGAAAACAAATGAACAGGATTTCTGAAGGCATATATATGATTCCCGGAAGAGACGAGATGTTGCCGGACTGCCACATGTATCTTATAGGCATGCCGGGATCAAAGGATCTGACAATGATAGACGCTGGGCTGGTTGGAAAATGGAATAATAAAATAAAGTCTATCCGTGAAAGCGGGATCGATCCCGCGGATATTAAAAGGGTCATAATGACCCATACGCATCTTGACCATATAGGATGCCTCCCGGAGGTTTTAAGAGATCTGCCCGATATGGAATTATGGGTCCATGCTGTCGAGGGGGCACAACTGGAGGAGGGCGATGAGAGGACCGTCTACGGGATGGCAATGTTCAAGGTTATGTGCCAGGGACAGTACAGGCTTAAGGACGGCGATTATAAAATGAAGGTCCACAGAAGGCTTGATGACAGTGATGAACTGGAGATTGGGGGAATGGCGTGGACCGTCATCCATATCCCCGGGCACTCTGCGGGAAGCATTGCGCTTTATGAAAGCAATCAGAAGGTCCTTATCCCGGGGGATGTCGTATATGCGGACTATGATATAGGCCGGTATGACCTCCATGGCGCTGATCCGGCAAGGCACCTTGATTCCATAACCCTGCTTTCCGAGCTGGATGTGAAGATGCTGCTGCCAGGGCATAACCGGATAATGAATCATGTGCCTGACGGATACCTCAGGGAAACACTTGAGAAGTGGGGGCATTATCTGAAATAGTTTTTAGGGCAATCCTCAGATATAAATCTCCTCCATTGAATAGGCACATCGATTAATAAATTTGATAACGAATTTATTTACTCAGGACTTACTGCTGAGTGAGTGTTTCATGTATCCTTTTTCGCTAAAATATGTGACTGTATTTACGAATCGAAGCACTAAGCAGGTTAGGGATAAACAAGGTTTCCAATCTCTTTCAAGGAGGGTGCATTATGAAAGCAATATTATATGAAGGTCCAAGAAAAATGAAAACAATTGACATGCCCAAACCCGTTGCAGGGCCCGGGCAGGCTGTAGTCAAGGTGACATTGTGCGCAATCTGCGGGACAGATACGCACGCCTATATGCACGAAGGCCTCATGACTCCCGGTACGGTCTTCGGTCACGAAATCATAGGGACCATTTCGGAGATTGGATCCGGGCTGGAAGGTTTCAGGGTTGGAGACAGGGTTGCCGTAGGCGCTCCGGGCATGTGTCCCGAGGGCTGTTATTTCTGCAGGACAGGGAGGTCCACACTTTGTGTTAATGGTTTTCCGCGTACCCTTGGAATTGGGCCCGGGACACAGGGCGGATTTGCCGAATACGTCCTCGCACAGTTTCCAAACCGCATGCTGATAAAGATCCCTGATAATGTCAAGGATGAGGATGCTGTGCTGTTCGACATATTTTCTACCTCATACCACGGCCTGAAAAGGTCCTCCTTTAAACCCGGCATGAATGTGGTTGTAGTCGGGGCGGGGGCCATAGGCCTGTCGATGATACAGTTGCTTAAGCTTGGCGGTGCAGGACATATAACCGCCGTAAACCGCGCCTTAAAAAAGCGTGAGATGGCTGTCGGGTTCGGGGCAGACCTGGCGTTAAGCCCTAACGATGAAGCTGATCTCGCAGGAAAGGTCAAGTCTCTTTATAACGGGCTTGGCGCGGATATAGTCTATGAGTGCGCCGGGAATCCAACAGCAGTAGGTACTGCGGTCAGCCTTGTCAGATCCGGAGGAGAGGTTATTCTTATCGGGACAAATCCGGAACCCCTGTCCACGATAAATGAAATCCAGATCGAGCTGTTTGAACTGGATCTGAAAGGCTCCTTTGCCTATAACGAGGATGAGATACGGACGGTGTTTGCCTTTATGGAAAAAGGTCTTCTTTCCACCAGGGGTATGCTGAACAAGAAATTCAAACTGACCGATGCCGCAGATGCCCTGGAGCAGCTGTCCAAAACCACTGAACCGGTCAGGTATGCACTGGTCCCCTGATTTAATATTCATTTTCGGGGGCATGGCCAATCTGCCATGCTCCCGAAACATTCCTTCCAGATCTATAAAGTGTTTATGAAAGATATGATATCCGGACCTATGGAGTTGTCTCCTGTGTTGAACTGCATGACCTCAGAGATATGGTTATGGTTGATTATCCTTTTAATAAATGGGCTTGTACCATAATGGTTGTATACGGTATTCAACAGCAGGATAGACTGGTAATCAAATTCCGGCGGGTCAAATTCAGCATACATGATAAAGAGGGGAGCACTTGAATTCTGTATCCTGTCGATTATGGAAAAAGATGGATACATGCAGCTGTCTTCTCCGTAGTAGGACGTACACGGCCCCGAAATATCCTTTCCGTCATAAAATGCGCCTGACATAAGGATCGCGCCCGCAATATCCTTGCCTCCAGATTCATGAAATTCATTGAAATACAAATAATTGGATACGTGTGTTGCCCCAGCCGAATGGCCCATCAGGAAGATACGACTTCCATTGCCGCCCAGTTTTTCCGCATTAAGGCTGACCCATTTAACCACGCCGGCGACATCCTCGGGCCCGGAGGGCCATCTATGTCGAGGAGCAAGGCGATATGACGGGATTACGGTCAGTATGCCGTGCCTTGCAAAATAATAACCTATGTTTTTAAAGAGGCTTTTGTCTCCGGAAACAAAACCGCCTCCATGGAAAAATACAATGACAGGCAGATGTTTGTCTGAAGTCCCTTTTCTTAAGTATACGTCAAGGAGATTGCGCTCATCAGGGCCATATGCGATGTCTTTAAGGGTCTCCACGCCCTCCCTGGGGGAGTCGGCCAGAAGCCCTGCGTACAGCCTGCCCATGTCATCAGGCAGGGTCCCGGGAAAGACCTTGCCGATCTCCCTTATCTTTTCATATATCATTTTATACTGCTGTGGCGGATAATCGTTAAGAGTACCCATGAAATCTTCTCCTGCCATTCAAATATATTTGTTTATATATCATCATGAGTTGCAAAGGCCTTTCTTTGAAGCACAAAGAGGATATGGCGCCACAGGTTATCGAGGACGGGACTGCCCCGGGCTTTGACGCCCTCTGATTCAGGGTTTTTTCCTCCAGGTTGTCTTCCCCCTGGTGTCGGTCAGCTCAATCCCCATTTCGTTCAACCGTTGCCGAATCTGATCAGCCCTGTCCCATTCCCCTGCGCTCCTGGCCGTTTCCCTTTCTTCAACCAGCTTTTGAATTTTTTCATCGGGTTTTTCAGGGTTGAAATTCATGAAGCCGAGCACTGAATCGATCCCCCTCAGGCATTCGTATACCTTGTCTCTGTCCTGGGCTGAGATCCCATCCATGTCAAGGATGCTGTTTATCCGGCTTGTAAACCGGAAAAGGGCAGAAAGCGCCGAAGCGATGTTAAGATCATCATCCATGAATGCCGTAAAATTGCTTTTAAGGTCATAGACAAGCTGATCTATCTCTGCCTGAGACTCCGCCTGGCCGGTACTGCCTAATTTTATTATGAATTTATCCATATTGGAAAGGGTCTTAGCGGCCATGTCCAGCTGCTTGTAGGAAAAGGAAACCGGTTTCCTGTAATGCCGGCTTATAAGCCAGTACCGGATCTCCCTTCCTGTATAACCCTTTTCTATTATCTTTCTGATTGAGTAATCATTTTCCTCAACAGAAGGCTTTTTCACCCCGTTTATGGTTACAAGCTCATTATGAAGCCAGTAATTCGCAGTGCGTTTGCCTGTCAGCGCCTGGGTTATGGCAATCGTATTCTCGTGATGAGGAAAGACCAGGTCGATCCCGCTTGTATGGATATCATAGGTATCACCGAGATATTTCATCGACATGACAGGGCATTCGAGGTGCCAGCTCGGCCTGACGTTGCCCCACTTTGTCTGATAGTATATCCCCTTTTTTAATTCCTTGAGCGTTGACCTCTTCAGGAGTGTAAAATCCCTGGGGTTTTCCTTTTCATAGCTTTCCAGGTCAACAGTCTTTCCTACCTTTATTTTGTTGAAGTCAATCCTGGACAGCTTTCCGTAGTCTCTGAATCTTGATATGTCAAAATATATGGACCGGAATTTTTCATAGGCATATCCCTTTTCAATGAGCGTTTGGACTGCCAGGATCATATCCTCAATATGGTGGGTCGCCCTGGGATATTCGCCGGCCCTTTTGATATTGAGGGACTCAAGGTCCTTTAAAAACTCCTGGTAAAACCCCTCTGTAAATTCATTCAGAGGAAGGCCGGCCTCCTCAGCCCCTTCGATAGTCCTGTCATCAAGGTCGGTCAGATTCATAATATGGAACACCTCAAAACCCTTGTATTCCAGATACCGCCTTAAAAGATCTGAAAAGATAAACCTCCTGCTCTGCCCTATGTTTATCAGCTGCGAAAGGGTGGGACCGCAGGTGTAGATCTTGACCTTATTTTCATTTATGGGGATGAACTCCTCTTTCTTCCTTGTCAGCGTATTGAACAGGAACTGGCCGGACTTCTTTTTATCCTCGAATAATGCCGTGCTCAGATATCTTTCTCCGCCATCAGGGAGGATGACCGCTATGGTCCCTCTGGACATCTCCTGCGCCATGCGCAGCGCCCCTGCCATAGCGGCGCCCGAGCTCATGCCTGCGAAGATCCCCTCCTTTTTCGCAAGGAGCCTGGTTGTCTGAAATGCCTCCTCGTCGTCTATCCTCATGATCCGGTCGGCGCGGCCCTTGTCAAATATGCCCGGCCGGTAGGATTCGTTCATATTCTTAAGACCCTGGATCTTGTGCCCCATGTATGGTTCAATGCCGACAATCCTGATGTCAGGCTTGAGTTCTTTCAGTCGCCGGGAAAGCCCCATAAGCGTTCCCGTAGTGCCTATGGCCGAGATAACGGCGTCAACGTCCCCGCCTGTCTGCTCCCAGATCTCCATGGCAGTGCCGTTGTAATGGGCAAGCCAGTTGGATTCATTGTTGTACTGGTCCGAAAGCCAGTATTTGTCAGGATATTCCCTGATCAGGCTGTATACATATTCAATGGCGCCGTCCGTTCCAAGGTGAGCGGGAGTAAACCTCAGTTCAGCACCCATTGCCGCAAGTATCTTTTTCCTTTCCTCGCTGGCCGATTCCGACATTACTAAAAGAACGCGGTATCCTTTTACTGCCGCGACCATTGCGAGTCCTATGCCGGTATTTCCGCTGGTGGCTTCGAGGATGATCTTGTCCTTTGTCAGCTCACCTGAATTTTCAGCATCGGAGATCATCTGAAGGGCCGGCCTGTCTTTGATGGAACCTCCAGGATTGAAGTACTCAAGCTTTGCCAGTATCCTGACATTCTTATTTGGATTCAATCTTTTGATTTGAATGAGCGGCGTATTTCCGATCAGATCCAGCAGATTCTTATATTCTTTTATCATTCACTGTTTCCTTGGGGAGATTGAAATGATCAATCGGTTATATAGGGTTAAAAGATATTAGTATATCAACAGGTTATTTTCAATAAAGAAATAGCCCGCATGGAGATCTCCGAGGCATATACGGCCACAAGTTAAACAGAAGTAAGATTTTCGGTGTGATCCCCTCTGTGAATGTCTCTAATATCTTGACAAATAAAGGAAATTTTATGTATTAAATTAAGATGGATAAGATTACATCTGTTGTTCCTTGATAATACAACTCTTATTAAAGGCGGAATCATGAAAATACTTGTTACTGGCGGTGCGGGGTTCATAGGTTCAAATGTCGCTGATGGTTACTTGAAGGAAGGCCATCAGGTCGCAGTGGTTGATAATCTCTATTCCGGAAAGCTGGAAAACCTGAATCCGGACATAAAGTTTTACAAAGAGGATGTCCGTTCAGGCGAGATAGAAAGGATTATAAAAGAAGAGCAGCCTGATATCATTAATCATCACGCAGCTCAGATGAGCGTACCCGCCTCGGTTGAAGACCCTGTGTTTGACGCTGACGTTAATATCAAGGGCATACTTAACCTTCTGCAGAACGCCGTAAAATACAGGGTCAAAAAATTTATCTTCATCTCATCGGGCGGGGCCGTTTACGGTGATGCATCCCAGTATCCCACATCGGAGGAGTATCCGCCCATCCCGTTGTCCCCCTATGCCATCTCCAAATTTGTATCGGAATACTATCTGAACTACTACAGGCATCAGTTCGGGCTCACGTATACAATCCTTCGCTACGCCAACATATACGGCCCAAGGCAGATCCCCCACGGCGAGGCCGGGGTGGTAGCTATTTTCATGTCCAACCTGTGGAATAAAAAGGGCTCAAACCTTTATCATTTTCCTGATGATGATAAGGGGATGATCAGGGATTACTGCTATGTAGGAGATATTGTGAAGGCCAATATAAAGGCCCTGACAAACGGGGATAACAACTTCTGCAACATCGGGACAGGAAAGGAAACCAGGACACAGGAGCTGTATGATGTCATCTTCAATGCAATAAAAGAGGCAAGGCCCGGACTGCCGGATGAATTATCAAAACTCACAAGATTTCCCGCCAGGGCGGGCGATATCGCGAGGAGCTGCCTGGTAGTCAATAAGGCAAAGGATGTTCTTTCCTGGACGCCGGAGACGGATCTGAAAAAGGGCATTCGTTCGACCCTTGAATGGTTTATAAAAAGTCATTAAAGGACAATATTTTCATATTTTTTGTCCTTGAACTCTTGACAATCATCATTCCATAGTTATTATTTTGGAGTTCTATCAGGCCATAAGTTCGATATTTCAGTCCAAGCCGGATAACAACCTAAAAATGGCCGCTTGACGGGCGTGTTCGCACCGATAAAACCCTGTAAATTTTATTGTTTTTCAACATGTTAAGGCATGCAGAGATAAAATTTATCAGGAATTTATATTTTAATATTTAGTCACATCAAATTTTATTACAGGAGGAGAGATGTAAAATGAAGATCAGACCTTTACATGACCGCGTTATTGTACAAAGGATCAAAGAGGAAGAGACGACAAAAGGTGGGATTATAATCCCCGATACAGCAAAGGAAAAACCATCTGAGGGAAAGGTTATAGCTGTTGGAAACGGCAAACTTCTTGAGAATGGCAATCTGAAACCACTGGAAGTAAAAAAGGGAGATAAGGTGCTTTTCGGAAAATATGCCGGTTCGGAAATCAAGATAGACGGTGAAGAACACCTTATCATGCGTGAAGACGATATTATAGCTGTTGTGGAATAAGAAATTTAATTTACGGAGGAATTTAAGATGGCAAAAGACATTAAATACGGTGGAAAGGCCAGGGAGGCTATTCTCAGGGGTGTAGATACCCTTGCCGATGCGGTTAAGGTTACCCTCGGACCGAAAGGCAGAAATGTAATACTTGAGAAGTCCTTTGGCTCTCCTAATATTACAAAGGACGGCGTTACGGTGGCAAAGGAGATTGAACTGGAAGACAAGTTTGAAAATATGGGCGCTCAGATGGTCAAGGAAGTTGCTTCCAAGACATCCGATGTAGCCGGTGACGGGACGACCACCGCTACGGTATTGGCTCAGTCGATCTACAGGGAAGGCTCCAAACTTGTCGCGGCCGGGATGAATCCCATGGCACTCAAGAGAGGCATAGAAAAGGCCGTGGCTGTCGCGATTGATGAACTCAAAAGGCTTTCAAAACAGACAAAGGACCAGGAAGAGATTTCACAGGTCGGCACAATCTCAGCCAATAACGACTCCACTATCGGAAACATCATAGCCGAGGCCATGAACAAGGTCGGCAAGGAAGGCGTTATCACTGTAGAGGAAGCCAAGAGCATGGAGACAACCCTTGAGATCGTTGAAGGAATGCAGTTTGACAGGGGCTACATATCTCCATATTTTGTAACCGATCCAGAGAAGATGCAGGTTACCCTGAACGAACCTTACATACTCCTTAATGAGAAGAAGATCTCCGGCATGAAGGACATGGTTCCGATCCTTGAGCAGATCGCCAAGATGGGAAGGCCCCTGGTTATAATCGCGGAAGACATTGAGGGTGAGGCGCTGGCCACACTGGTTGTCAACAAACTGCGCGGTACATTGCAGGCCGCAGCGGTCAAGGCCCCCGGCTTCGGCGACAGGCGCAAGGCCATGCTTGAAGATATAGCAATTCTTACCGGCGGCAAGGTCATTTCTGAAGACCTTGGAATCAAACTGGAAAATATTACCCTGAATGACCTTGGAACAGCAAAGACCGTGACGATTGATAAAGACAATACAGTGATTGTGGACGGCGGCGGCAGCAGAAAGGACCTTGAAGGAAGGGTAAAACAGCTCAGGGCCCAGATCGAGGAGACCACATCCGACTATGACCGTGAGAAGCTCCAGGAAAGGCTTGCCAAACTGATAGGCGGCGTGGCGGTTATTAAGGTTGGAGCGGCAACCGAGACAGAGATGAAGGAGAAAAAGGCGAGGGTAGAGGATGCCCTTAATGCCACAAGGGCCGCAGTTGAGGAAGGCATTGTCCCGGGCGGCGGTGTAGCTCTTTTAAGATGCGTCAAGGTCGTTTCCGAAATGAAGCTGGAAGGCGAGGAGCAGAGCGGCGTTAACATCCTGATAAGGGCGCTTGAAGAGCCGATCCGCCAGATTGCCAATAATGCGGGATTCGAAGGATCCGTCGTGGTGGAAAAGGTAAAGGAAAAGAAAGGCGCCTTCGGCCTCAATGCGGATTCAGGAGAATATGAAGACCTGATGAAGGCCGGGATCATCGATCCCACAAAGGTTACAAGGTTCGCATTGCAGAACGCAGCATCGGTATCTTCTCTTCTTCTGACAACCGAGGCAATGATAGCCGAGAAACCCAAAGAGGAAGGCGCACCCATGATGCCGCCTGGAGGCGGTATGGGTGGCATGGGCGGTATGGGCGGTATGATGTAACAGCCTGCCGTTTAAATAATATTTAATTCAAAGGGGTTGTATCCATGGATACAACCCCTTTTTTATGTTCTTAATCCAGTCCGAATCAATTCGCTAAATATATGAACAGAGAACTGGAACTGTCATTCCCGCGAAGGCGGGAATCCAGAGTTTGCAGTTGAGACAAAACCACTGGATGCCCGCCTTCGCGGGCATGACGATATATTAATGTTTTTCCTTAACGACTTTATATAATGGTTTAAAATTGTTTTGGAGGGTAATAATGATATGCAATATAATATTTCAACGGCCTTCCTTTTTATCGTGTCTTGCTCTAATGTAGAACAGCGCATATATCGAGGATATAAGGATCAGGATGGCTATGAATTGCGTCATGGTCCAGCCTGTTCCAGGGACAATTCCCCGGTCATCGCCCCTGAAGCGTTCAATAAAAAGCCGGGCGGTGCTGTGCATGATCAGAAACCATATGATGACCTGGCCTGTGAACTTTTTCCTGGCCCCGAGGATGATGAGTATTATAAAGATTATAAAATTGCTGAAAGAGTCGTACAGCTGTGTAGGATGAAGTGGTATATTAAGAGGAGCAATGGACTTGGAATCGGTAAAGATCACGCCCCAGTGCACGCTTGTCGTTTTTCCATAGCAGCATCCGGCCATGAAGCATCCTATGCGTCCGATAGCCTGGCCGATCGCGACTGAAGGGGCGAATATATCTCCTGTCAGCAGGATATCCAATTTGTGGCGCCTGATATAGAAAAAACAGGCTATTAGTGCCGCCAGCAGCCCGCCGGAGAAGACAAGACCTCCCTGCCACAGCTTAAATATATCCAGGGGATTTGCAGCATAGTCAGAGATATTCATCAGGATGTAAACGATCCTGGAGCCGATGATCCCGCTTATAATCAGCAGAAAAGACAGGTCCATAATCTGCTGGGGATCGATACCATGCCGTCTGCCAATCTTTATGGCAATAACAAGTCCCACAATAAAGCCTATAGCGATCATAAGCCCGTAGGTATGCAGGGTCAAAGGGCCGATGGAAAAAAGATCTGGATGCATTGGAAAATTAGTCTCCTTGATATTATCGTCCCATTAGGGGGATAGAATAAAATCCATCGCCTAAAGGCTGCAATTTCAGTTCAATCATATTAGATAGGGGTCAAGGATTCAAGGGGTCAAGCGCCAAAAAAGATTTTAAGTTGGTTTTTACTTGAATCCTGGAACACTGGAATCCTTGAACCCTAATTTATCAAATTATATATTCTCTCCGGATTCGGCCCGGCTGAAGAAGACAATGTAAACCGCGATCCATACCGCCCCGACGGTGATGGCTGAATCAGCTACATTGAAAGCCGGCCAGTGATATGAACCGACGCAGACATCAAGGAAATCTATGACCTCCTTCAGCCTTATCCTGTCAATCAGGTTGCCGACGGCCCCACCGAGAATAAGAGACAGCCCGAACAGTAATCCCCTCTCCTCATCTTTCAGCCGGACGGACCAGATTATTATCAAAAGGACGGCGATTATCGTGACGGCTATGAGAAAATAGAGGGCAATGCCAGTATCAGGGCGATTCATAAGGCCGAATGCCATCCCGCGGTTCCTGACATGTACAAGGTTAAAGAACCCTGAGATTATCGGAATGGATTCATAGTAGCCTATGGCGCCGGCTATCAGAAATTTTGTCGCCTGGTCCAAAACAATTACCGCAAAGGCGGTCAGGAGAAATATGAGATTATGCTTAGCCAATTTAAGGTCACTCCATTTCTTTTAACGCGTCCACGCATCTTTTGCATATCGTCGGGTGAAAGCCATCTTTTCCAACAGTGGGATCATGAATCCAGCACCGTTCGCATTTAGGGTCTTCACAGAGTGAGACCTTAACCTTCAGGCCCTTTACCTCTTCTCCTTCCGGAACGTCTATCAGTGTGTCAAACGGGACAGCAACTACCGAGGATACAATAAAGAGGGTGCGCAGATCGTTCATGTACGGGGCCAGGAATTTTTCATGCTCAGGAGTGAGCCCAATTATAACCGATGCATCCAGGGAGTGGCCGATAAGCTTATCCTTTCTCGCCACCTCCAGGGCCTTTGTCACCTCTTTTCTTATCCTGATAATATCATCCCATTTTTTTGCAAGATCCGGATTAACATATTCCTTTTTAACAGGTATGAACAGATCGGTGTGTACATTGGGACCTGATGCATTGCTACCCATGTATTGCCATATCTCATCGGCTGTAAAGGAAAGGATCGGCGCCATCAGCCTTACGAGGACATTCAATATCTCGCTCATAACGGTCTGGGCCGATCTCCTTAATAATGAATTTTTTGAAGATGCGTAAAGCCTGTCCTTGATAATGTCCAGGTAAAAGGACGATAGATCAATAACACAGAAATTATGCAGTGTATGATAGATGCTGTGGAATTCAAAGGTATCGTAGGCCTTCCGGATCTTGTCATTCATCTCATGGAGGCGATGCAAGGCCCATTTATCAAGGTCATCCAATTGATCATAGGAGACAGCATTTTTCACAGGGTCAAAGTCATTCAGGTTTCCCAGCAGGTAACGGCATGTGTTACGTATGCGGCGATATGCCTCGGTAAGACGTGACAGGATCTCCTTGGAGAGCCTGATGCTGTCTCTGTAGTCTTCACATGCCACCCACAGCCTGACTATCTCAGCGCCGTAATCCTTTATCATCTCCTCAGGTGAGATATCGTTCCCTGCCGACTTATGCATGGCCTTTCCTGCGCCGTCCACTACAAAACCATGGGTAAGGACCTTTTTATAGGGTGCCCGGCCTCTTGTCCCTATTGAACATAAAAGGGAACTGTGAAACCAGCCGCGGTGCTGGTCGCTGCCCTCCAGGTAAAGATCTGCGGGACTGTCAAGGTAATCCCTCTGCTCCATAACAGCTGCATAGCTTACGCCTGAATCAAACCATACATCGAGGATGTCAGTCTCCTTTCTGAAGTTTATTCCTCCGCATTTGGGACAGACTGTGCCTTCAGGCATGAGTCTTTCCACTGTTTCCGAGAACCATATGTCCGCACCGGAGGCTTCAACCATCCTGCTCACATGATCTATGATCTCCCGGGAGATGATTATCTCATCGCAGTCCTTGCAGAAGAAGACTGTAATAGGCACGCCCCATGCCCTCTGCCTGGATATGCACCAGTCGGGCCGATTTGCGATCATAAGCGAGATTCGGTCCTCGCCCCAGGCCGGTATCCATGAGACCTTCTTAATGGCCTCAAGGGCCTTTCCCCTGAGACCTGTATTGTCCATGGATATGAACCACTGCTTGGTAGACCTGAATATGACAGGTCTTTTGCATCTCCAGCAATGGGGATACTCATGTGTGATTTTCTGTTCCTTTATAAGGGCGCCGACCTCTTTGAGCTTTTTGATGACCGATTCATTGGCGCTGAAGACCTCCTGACCTGCAAAGAATTCAACATCCTTTGTAAAATGGCCAGAGCCGTCAACAGGGGAATAGGCGTCAAGCTTGTTGGCCAGGCCTGTCTCATAGTCCTCCCGCCCGTGTCCGGGGGCTGTATGTACGCAACCTGTCCCTGCATCCAGGGTGACATAATCGGCAAGTACAATAATGGATTCCCTGTCATATAAAGGGTGTTTGGCCTTGAGATTGACAATAGAGGATGCATTAAACCTCTCCAGCGCCTTATAATCGGTAAGGCCGAAGGCGTTCATGCATGTCTCAGAGAGCCCCTCCGCCAGAATAAGGACATCATCCCCAGCCTCCACGGCGACATACTCAAGGTCAGGGTGCAAGGCAATGGCCAGGTTGGCAGGGATGGTCCATGGGGTTGTGGTCCATATCACTATGGAGACCTTTTTCCCCTTCAGGGAAGGGTAGACCCGTGACAGGTCTGAGATCATGGGAAACTTGACAAATATGGAAGGGGAGGAATGCTGCTCATATTCAACCTCTGCCTCCGCCAGGGCAGTCTGGCAGGATGTGCACCAGTAAACGGGCTTCTTGCTCTGATGGAGGCTTCCGTTAAGGGCGAATTTGCCGAATTCCCTTACAATGGTTGCTTCATAGGGAAAAGACATCGTAAGATAAGGATTATCCCATTCGCCGAAGACGCCAAGCCGTTTAAACTCCTTTCTCTGGATATCGACATATTTCTGGGCATACTGCCTGCATGAGTGTCTTATCTCTACCTGCGTGAGGTCCTTTTTCTTTTTCCCCAGTTCCTTATCGACCTTATGTTCAATAGGCAGCCCGTGGCAGTCCCATCCCGGGACATAGGGGGCGTCAAAACCTGCCATCTGTTTGGATTTGATGATTATATCCTTTAATATCTTATTCAGGGCGGTCCCCATGTGGATATTGCCGTTCGCATAGGGCGGACCGTCATGCAGCATATATGGCTTGCGACCCCTGGATGCCTTTCTGATCATGCTGTAAAGGCCTTCCTTTTCCCATCTTTCAAGCGTTTCAGGCTCCTTTTTCACAAGGTTGGCCTTCATGGGGAATTGAGTGTCAGGGAGATTCAGGGTTGATTTGTAATCCATATTCGAAAAAGCCTCCATAAATTTGATTTTACTTGATTATCAGATGAGCCGGTTCAAGTCAATTGGTATGATTAGCGGGGATTACTTAAATTTCCTCTTCTCGGGAAGAGTGTGAGATGGGGTGAGAATTCAATAATTTTAAAGATCAATACATCTTATGGCAGAATATTTTCCTTGGCTGAGATTCATATCAAAAATATTTTATATTGACATTGAAGTCCATATTTTATAGAAAGTGAGCGCTTTCTTGGGAGGGAAAGTTTATTAACGCTTTTTTAAAAAAGCGGTGAAGCAGGTATATTCTGCCAAATATATCTACCGAATATCCGCAACATGTATCACGTCTTTTTATGTATTCTAGTCTTAAAATTGTCTAAAATTAAATTTTTAAAGTCTTAAAGGTTTTTTTGATATTTCAAAGAATTGCCCTTGTGTAGCTATTCCAAATTTATGACATCCTGTGACTATATCGTAGGAGCTCGATTTTGTATTAGTGTAATTAATCTGATCATCTATCTTTATCAGGAATAATAATGAAGGGATTTTGGATCTGTAATAATAGCCGGAAGATAATGGCGATGCCATCGATAGATGCAGCATAACTTTTGTCATTCGGCTTTTTTATTTTCACAAATATGGAACCAAATTTATTTTAATGGAGGATAGAAATGAAGAAAATAAATATGATTACAATTCTATTGGCAACTATTATCGCTTGCTTTCTCTTAGGAACTCCTGCATTCGGTCAAGGCGAAGATGCGTTATATGTAGCACCAAGTGGTTTTATAGGCATTGGAACTAATAGTCCGTCAAATATGCTGCAAATGTACGATGCGGACAACAGTGGTTATAACTTTACTGCTGTTGATTTCCGGATTAATTTGACTAACGATATCTGATTATATTGGACTAATTGCCGGATTTCCGGATTAAAATGACCAAGGCCGACAAGAAAGAATCGACCTCGGTTTTGTTTTTCAATAACCGCT